>Ga0153940_1000049_pt1 | contig 80310 bp, 73 predicted proteins | sample TSNJ024MetaG_FD_104736 | JGI IMG/M metagenome (GOLD analysis project Ga0153940, IMG submission 104736) | Attine ant fungus gardens microbial communities from New Jersey, USA - TSNJ024 MetaG | ecosystem: Host-associated > Fungi > Mycelium > Unclassified | place: USA: New Jersey, Brendan T. Byrne... | reverse complement strand
TAATCATAACCACATCCTTTCAAACCAGCAGATAACGATGGTCTATTTGTTATGTCCAAAATCAGTCCAAAACAAATCTAAAAAATTCTCAAATTTCCTATTGACTTTTTATTTGCAGGCTATATAATTTCCATAATACAAGTGGATTGTTATTAATTATAAACCCTATATTCTAAAATTAAAATTACTCTGGTATGAGGTTTTTGGGAAAAAATATTTATATGTTTTTTACTAAAATAAATTAAGTATGAATTCTTTTACCTGATAGAAAAATTTTTTTGTTTAAAACTCATACCGGTATGTATTAATATATATTTAGCTTGAAATATTTTAGAGCTGCTGTTATATTCAAACATAGGAAGGAGGTATTGTTATGAATAAACTTAACTTAATAAATGATAAATTCACAACCCCTGTCTTACCGGATATCTGCACACCACGGCACGCGCTGATCAATCGGTTCCACAAGGCGGTAAGAAGGCGGATAATCTATGTTTCCGCACCAGCCGGTTATGGAAAAACAGTTTCGACACAGTTATGGCTGAAAAATTCCAGCTACGTGCCTCTTTGGATCAGTCTGGATGAATACGATAACACACCTTCTATATTTTATAAACTGTTCTGTACCGGCATATTATCACTCCAGCCGGAAAACAAAACCATGACGGATATACTAACAAGCACGGCCTTTGCTTCTTCTCCGGTGGAACATACGATACGCCTTTTATCTGAATTCATACCCGATAAAAGGCAATACGCGATTGTTCTTGACGACATGCATCTTATTACCAGCAAGGAAATGCGAAAATCCGGGCTTCTTGTACAGAAAAGACTGCCTTCATCCTTTATTGTGGTAGTATTAACCCGCAACAAAATCGCAAAAGAGTATATTTCCATTACCGGAAAAGAAAAATGCACCGTCATCACGGCTCGAAATCTGGCTTTCTCAGCAGAAGAAATTCAAAGACACTTTGAGGCCCACGGTCGCTTTATCAATGCAGAAGAAGCGGCGGCAGCGTATACCATTACAAATGGCTGGGCAATCGGCGTTAACGCTCTGGCCATGAGCGGACAGATTGTGCAAATCGGAGGTCATATTTTAAGTAACTACATAAAAACACAGATTTGGGATACATGGGATGATGACTTAAAGGATTTTATGCTGAAAACATCAGTGGTGGATGAGATGAGCCCAGAGTTTTGCGAAAAGCTCACAGGCCGCAGAAACGCTCGCATGATTTTAGATGATCTCTATGCAAAAAATGCCTTTATAAGTAAATTTTCAGATGATACTTACCAGTACCATCATCTATTTTTAGATTTTTTGCGGAATACTCTGGATCAAGGCGATGAAACGGAAAATAAAATGCTTTATAAAGAAGCTTCAGATTATTATTTGAAAAAACAAGAGTACTTTTTAGCAAGACGATTTGCCATCAAGAGCGGAAACTCGGAAACCATTATAAACGCAAATTACGCTTTTTATAACACGGGGAAAAGCCATCCTGTAGACCAATCCGTTAATTTTTACAGGAACATTTCTAAGGAGCAGATACCCATATCCGTTTTCGAGCAGCATCCATATATATATTGCCAATTTGCATGGTACTATTTTCTTATCGGCAATGCCTCCCAAGTTGAATACTATATTGACAAGCTCTTTGCACATTTTCCGGATATCATTCAAAACTATCCACAATTCATAGAAAATGTAATTCTTATAACTGTTTTAGACCATCGCATAAGTTTCACCCGGCAAATTGAAAGGTTCCACTCATTATCGCCCGTCTCCGATTTTAACTGCCAAATACAGGCGACCACCTTATCGATGCAGCTGCCATATGCCCATCGTACCCTTCGCGATTACAGTGAGCTTGTAGATCCAAAGGTTATGGAGAATCTTTCCGGCACCTTCGGCCACATGCTTAAGACGCAGCGTGATATTGTAATGCTCGAATTACATTCAGGACTCTTATATGAGCAAAACAAATTAAACGGGGCCCTTAAAATTGCCTTGCAAACGAGAGACACCGTGGATGATCAAACAATAGACGAAGTTGTTTTTTGCAGCTTCATCCATCTCGCCAGTATCTATTTCGCAATGGGAAAAGAAAATTTGCTCGCAGACGTTTTAAATCAAACAGAACAATACATTGAAAAAAGCGGTTCTTATCATTTCAGTCCAAATTTCGCAGCCTTTAAAACCAAGTTATTGTTAATGGATGGTGATAAGGCTGCGGCCAAAGCATGGCTTGACAATTATTTTGTTACTGAGACAGAACAATTAGAGCTTTATAAAATCTTTCAGCATTTTATAACTGCAAGAGCGTATATGGTATTGTCCCAGACAGATACGGCCATGAGCTATATTTTAAAACTGAAAAAACTGGGCGCGGATTTTAACCGGCCTCTGGATACTGCTGAGGCAAGCATCTTGCAGACAATCCTGGAGTGGGCGCTGGGCAAAAAGAAAGAAGCGTTGGAGACACTGGAGACGGCTTTAACCGCCATGCAGGAATACGGCTTTGTACGCATCGCCGCCGATGAGGGCGCAGATTTACTTCCTATCCTGAAAAAACTGGCATTAAAGCTGAAAAAGAACAGCTATCAAGGTTCGCTTGACTCCCATTTCCTGAATGAGGTTATAATTGCGGCCTATGAACAATTCAGGCGGTACAAGGGAATTTCCGCAAACATACACGCACAAAAGCCCGTGAAGCTTTCAAGGCAGCAGAAGAATATGATTACGTTTCTGTCCAAGGGATACAATAACGCCGAAATTGTGGAGCTGACCGGCCTTACCATTCACACGATAAAATCCCATGAGGCCGCGGCTTATGCAAAGCTGGGTGTGAACAACGCGATGGATGCCGTACTGAAGGCAAGGGAGTTGGAAATGATTGAATAATCCCGAATAATCCTCTATTTATACATCCTCCCAAGATAGAATGATTTTCCGGTGAAGGTGTACCGGTTTACTTTATCTGTTTAAAATTTCCACTTGCAGCAGTCCCATTGCATCCAGTGCCGTCGCATGACTTTCAGGTGTCACACAGGCACAGCAAGCCGCATCCACAATCACCGGCATTTCCGGCAAGGCACTCTTCACCAGAACAGCATTGGAAATCACACAGATACCGGTACATACTCCAACCAATTCGACTGATGCAATTGCCGCTTCCCATTTCTTTATATCTTCTGCTAATGTCCAAGAACCAAACATATCCTTTTTATACTCGGCAGCCTCATCGGCTTCCGGCGATTTGGTACCTTTCAGTGCAGCTGCAATATCAGAAACCAGCTCCCATCCGGCTGAAGGACAGATACAATGTCTGACCGGCAGTTTCTTACCTTCCTGGGTCTTTAGATAATCTTCGGTATGTGTATCCATCGTATATACGATATAGTTTTCATTGGCTTTATAGCTCTCAATCTTCTTCACAACCGCCGGTATAATCGTTTGTGCTTCCGCAGTTCCCAATACACCATCGACAAAATCATTCTGCATATCCACTACCACTAATAACTTTCTTTTCTCCATCACTATCTCCTCCATTTAATAGCACCTTGTCAAGGGAGGGTATCATCCAACTCAGCGACTGCAAATTATGTGCTGCGTTCTTATATAATCGGAATCTTTTACCCTGATCTGATATTCATACATTTGATCGGCCGGGATTCCTGCACTTCCCATGCGCCCCCTTGCCGTCCCGGCACCATCCGGGCTAAGACGGCCCAGCCGGTTATTGACCCGGTATTTATATCTGACTCTGCTTTCATCAAGAATATCCCGAATCCTGTTAAACTCTTTTAAATCATATCCTATGTACACACATCTTGAATAGAAGTTTTCTTTCATTCAGCATCTTCCTTTCCCAACCACTGCTATCATCCAACGGCACCTTATTATTGATAAGCATAGCGTAAAATGCCTCAACTATCAATACCCTCCCTTGACAATGTAGTGCATTGTCATCTTTGCTCTCTGGTTTGTAAACTTATAACTTATGTGCGGACATACGTCCGTCGGGTGTACAAAAAAACCGGAGCAGCCTAAGCTTTGAATTTTACAATAGTTCCGAAAAACCTACATATCCTACAAAAAGAAAAAACAAACCCACGAATATTATAGGTAAATAAAAAAAGTGGATTTTTTTCTTGAGGACAAAAATATAAGGATTTTTGGGATGTATTTGTATAAAAAATGCGGATCGATCTGTGACTGCAAAGCATAAAGTTCGGCCTTTTTCCGCTGCTTCTCTTTAATCTTATTCTTTTCATGAGAAACTTCCTCTATCCCATAAAAAGCCTTAGAATACATTTCCCGTATGTACCTGGCGATCTCCTCCACATTCAGTGATGACAATGCCTGTTCAAACCGCACTTCACGGTATTCCAGCACAGCCGCCAGAAAAGCCTCTGACTCCTTAATATCCTTTGATTCAACCACAACTATCCGGTCAGCTTGATTTTCCTTACATTGACAAGTATTTCTTTCCTTGTTAAAATGAAAAAAATGTATTAGTCGACGATTGACGTCAAAATTGGAGGGAGAGGATTTTATTGACCCGGAATGAATTCAACGTGGATTTATTGCGAATAAGAAAATCCAGGCCGCATATCCATGAAGGACTGGAATGTATTTTTGTCGTTTCCGGTAACATTAACCTGGATCTGGACGGGACACATTACCGCATGAATCCGGATGATATTGCGGTCATCAATCCGAATCAATTACATACCGTCCATGGAAATTCGTCGGCACTTATATTGGCGCTTTATGTGGAAAAGGATTATTTGCTTAAAGAATGCCCGGAGATGACCGGGTGTTCTATTTGCTGCAACAGCGCCGACACCAACGCCACGGACGGCCAGAGATATACTGAATTGAAGAAAACCTTGATACAACTAAAATTGATTGACATAGAAAAATCTTACGGCTATGAACTAAATATGCGTATTTTATTTTTGCGTCTTATTTATATTTTACTCATAAATTTCAGGGTGGACCAAACCGCGGGGGATTTTGGTGAAAGTCTCGAAAATGCACCGGAGCTGTCAGATGTCCTGCAATATATGCACCAAAATTATTATTCGCCGATAAGCCTAAAAGATATGGCCGATTTAGCGTTTATGTCACCCCATTACTTTTCAAAATATTTCAAAAGAAAAACCGGCGAAAGCTTTTTTCATTATCTTCAAAAAATCCGGATGGAAAGTGCGATGAAAAGCCTGATATACGGAAATGACACCATTCTGCGGATTGCGTTGGATAATGGTTTTGCCAACCCCAAGGCTTTTTCGTCCACCTTTGCAAAACAGTATAATGACACGCCCAGCGCATATCGGAAACGCTGCAGAAATATCAAGGTGTATGAAAGTTACAGAGACAGCATAGAAAACGCCGAGAAAATTGAAGGTGATATCACGGAACTATTGCGTTATGGGAAAAAATATGACTTAACCTATGAACACGGTAAACCTGCAAAAGAAGTCCTTGCCGTCGATATGCAGAGCGGGGTAAAACGCTTTATAAGGGGGCAGAAAATTTTTTTGAATATCGGCAGGATCGATGCAGCGCTGCGCTCAGGCTTTATAAGCGATCTAAAGAATAAACTCGATCTGGGAATGCAGTATGTTTATTTTAGCCTCTGGTATAAGGAGTCGGGATCTAAAATCACGAAGGACATGCTTTCCAGCTCATGGAATTATCATATCCTGCAGGCGATTGATATCTTCCATGCCATCGGTCTTGTTCCGGTGTTTAAAATAAGCTGCGAAGCCCCGGAACTGCCGCCAGAGTCTCCACATGTGCGGGAATCCGTGATCGTCGGCAAACTGCTTGAAGCGATAACCGGCCACTATCCAAGACAGTACAGTGAAAAATGGATGTTTGAAATATGTCCGGGAAATGTGCCGCCGGCTCAGGCGGTATCGCTCTACAGGGAAATGCGCTCGGTTATAAAAAGAGAGTTGCCGCTGTCACCTGTCGGCTTATTTAGTGTATCGGATGATAAGCGCGAAAGCATGGAGATGTTTTCTCAAAGGCTGTCTTTGGCTGATTCTAAAGGATGCCGGCCCGATTTTATAAGCTTCAGCGTTTTCGCAAACAGCCTAAAGGCCGATCATCTGCCTGACATCATGCATTATCCGGTAAAAGGGTACCACAAGCGGGTTGGCATGGCAGTCAAAAGCGTCTGCAAAAATCTGGGATGCAGCAGCCTTCCAATGTATATGATAGATTGGAACACGATGACGGGCAGTAATCAATCGGAAATGACGGTTTACTTTCGCTCATCACTGATTTTTCAAACGCTTATGGAGTTAAACGAAATTATCGAAGGGGCCGGTTTTTGGTATGATACGGTGGACAGTTCTTTCTTGTCGGACGAGGCATATTCTGCATCGCTGGCTTTATATGCGTATAACGGCGTCAGAAGACCGGCTTATTTTGTCTTGGAAACATTTATGCGATTGGGCAGCAAAGTTCTGTGGGAGACGGACAATGCGGTTGCGACCTATCGGGACGATGAAGCCGAATGGGTAATACTTATTTGGAATTCCAGCTATCTCAATCCATTTTATTGCACAAGCAAGAGTTTTCTGGATGAGGAGTCAAAGACTGTCGACCTTGAGTTAAAAGGGCTTGATTCCGGTAAATATCAATTCAAAAAGTTTATTATCGACCGTGATTTTTCCGGCAGTCTTTCCCAACATATTTCTTCCGGTTTCCCGAATTACAACGATAAAGACGCATATGATCATCTGCAAATGGCTGTAGGCAGGCAAATGATCGTATTTGAGGAGGATATATCCAGAAGCGAGGCCTACATATTATCATCAGATATAGGTATGAATGGACTGCTCATGCTGGTAATCAAAAAAATCGGATAAATGCTCCCGCCAGGATTTTCATAACGGGGTGCATTGAAGCGCGCATATGCGTTCCAATGCACCCCGCACTTTATGTGGCAAAAATTGACCGTACTTATTTATCACATTATGACATCTTCAAAATGTTCAGACAATATTTGATAGTAAACAGGCACAAAATTGTACGTAATATTTCTAAAATTATGTAATAATTACACTACTTGCAAGTATATTACAGTTTATTTTAGGAAGGGGTTGTTTTTATTGAACGAGTATTTAAGCATTGCCAATTCAAATATCGTATTTTTTATCTGTGCGCTTCCCGTAGCACTGGTCCTGGTGCAGTCAATTCTATTCATCCGAATGGGAATCAAAAGAACCAGAGAACTGGGTATTGCGGCCACAACAACGAAAAAAGTTGTTACTAACAGCGTAGTTTCCTCTATTCTCCCATCTTTACCGATCATCATTTCACTGGTGGCGTTAATGCCGGCCTTGGGTAAGTTTGTGCCCTGGCTCAGGCTTTCGGTAATCGGTTCTGCCATGTATGAAAGTATGTGCGCCGATTTGGCTTTGACCTCTTTAGGGTACAGCGGGCTTGGGGACGCGAGTGTTACCGCCTCCGCTTTCGTAAGCGTGGTGTGGGTTATGTGTACGGCGAGCCTGGCCTGGCCTCTGTCGAATGCCATCGGACTTAAACTCTACGATAAGAAGCTGAAGACCGCACAGCGCTCAGGCAGCGGGTTTATGATGGTTGCGGCCGGTGCTCTCTTTGTCGGTATGATGGCAATCACCTCCTTTACGAGAATGTTTAATTTTGCCAATATGCGCAGCATTGTTGTGTATATTGTAGCCAGTGTATCCGCCTTGCTGCTGGATTTTGTTGCCAAGAAAACGAAAATAAAGGTGTTGTCTGAATTTTCATTCCCTCTTGCAATGGTTCTGGGCATGGTTTCTGCGATTATTTTCGCAAACATTGTATAACATTGGAAAGTGAGGAGAAGTAATATGAGTGATCATGAAAACGCTACAATAAATTTTGAATCAAAAGTACATAGATATGGTAAAATTACGTCCTATGCGCTTTGTCTGCTTTTTATCGCTGTACCGCTCGCGATACAGTTATCGTTCGGGATTGGGATTGATTTTGCAGGAACGCTGGTGGCGTTCGTAGCCGCAATTTCCGCTTTTGGCCCGGCAGCATTGACGGAATTTGTATCTTACCTGCCGATATTGGGTGCGGGCGGGCAATACCTTGCCTTTACTACAGGTAATATCATGAACATGAAAATGCCGGTGGCCACAAGCGGGCTTAAAATCAGCGGAATCGATCCGGGAACACCGGAGGCCGAACCCATTTCCATGATAGCCATTGGCATATCGTCGATTGTAACCACAGTAATTCTGTTCTTCGGGTTAATATTATCGGCGCAAATGCTCCCTGTACTTCAATCCCCCGCTTTGGCTCCGGCATTTGACGACGTTATGCCGGCGATTTTAGGCGCCATAGCCGCACCGATTCTTACCAAGAATTTAAAGCTTTCATCCGTTCCGTGCATATTAGCTGCCGGTTTGACAATAATCGCAGGCTATTCGGCAGTCGCCGCAAAGCAGTCCTATCTGTTGCCAATATTCCTTGTCATCGCGGTTGCCTGGTCGTATTTCTTATATAAGAAAGATAATGCAAAAGCTACAGCAAACGAATAATATTTCCACTGTTACTACATTGTAAAAAATAATATATTCATGAATGGAGGTCGCAAAATGCTAGGAAAAATAGCGTTGCAAGAAATTGAAGAAAAGAAGGATGCCGTTATTGAACTCTCAAAAAAGATTTGGGAAAACCCGGAAATCGGTTACCAGGAAGTGAAAGCCTGCAAATGGACAGCGGAACTTCTGGAAAAAGAAGGCTTTGAAGTCGAAACCGGATATACCGGTGTACCTACCGCTGTGCGGGCTGTTTGGGGCAGTGGCAAGCCGGTCATCGGATTATTGGGTGAATATGACGCGCTGGCAAATATGAGTCAAACGGTTTCAACCGAAAAGGAACCCGCTGTTGATGGCGGCCCCGGTCATGGCTGCGGTCACAGCCTGATGGCCCCCTCCTGCGTTGCTGCAGCAATCGGCCTCAAAAAGGAAATGACCGAAAGAAACCTCAAAGGGACGATTGTCGTCTATGGCTGTCCTGCCGAGGAGGTTCTTACCGGAAAAGTATTTATGGCGCGCGGCGGTGCCTTTCAGGACTTAGATATTGCCTTTTCCTGGCATCCCATGACAACCAACGATCTTTCCATGGGAACTGCTGCCGGACTTAACAGTGCGAAATTCCATTTCAAAGGAGTAACAGCCCACGCCGGAGGTGATCCCTACAACGGGCGCAGCGCCCTTGACGCTGCCGAGTTGATGAACGTAGGCGCGAACTTCCTCAGAGAGCACGTTCCGGATATCACCCGTATACATTATGCGTTTACGGAAGTTCACGGCGCACCTAACGTTGTGCCTGACCGGGCTTCGGTATGGTATTTTGTACGGGCGCTTTCAAGAGAATCGGTCGTTGAAACCTACAACAGGCTCGTCAAAGTAGCGAAGGGCGCAGCAATGATGACCGAGACCGAAGTCGAAGTCGAATTCATGGGCGGCTGCTATGAAACGATGCAAAACAAAGTACTGCTGGATACTGTCCGGGAAACTATGTCTGAACTCCCCCTTCCGCAATGGACCGAAGAGGAAATAAAATTCGCAGAAGCCCTCAATAAGTGCAGTGCCAATTATGGAAAAATGCTGAATTCAGGTTTAGTCGAAAATGGTGTCCAACTGGATAACAGCGTCCATCCTGTTACTTGTGTAAATATGTTTGGCTCAAATGATGTAAGCGAAGTTCAGCATATTGTGCCAACTGTGAATTTTATGACAGCCAGCGCCAATATCGGCGCCGCTTATCATAGCTGGCAGATTACAGCCTGTGCCGGACACTCCATCGGTATGAAAGGAATGCTCCATGGAGCGAACATCATGGCCGTGTCGGCACTCAAGGCGATCGAAAATCCTGAAATAATAGAAAACGCGAAAAAAGAATTTAATAAGGCTATGAATGGCAAGAAGTATGAATGTCCGATACCTGATGAAATTCCCGTTCCCTACACAGAGACAGAAAAATAATAAGGTGTTTTGAAAGGAGATTGCGAATTGATGAAAGTATTAATTGGTCACTTCACTCATGAGGCGAATACCTTTTGTTCTAAGGATGCAAGCTTTGAAGTGTTTGCCGAAAACGGTTACTTTAAAGGTAACCAGTTATTTGAACGGTATATCGGCACACCCCATTACATAGGCGGTTTCATAAAGGCGGCGGAGGAAGAGGGGATCGAATTGATTCCAACGATTGATGTAGGAAATGCCGCCGCTACATTGGAACGCGAATGCGTGGAGCGCATTATGGGCGATATTCTGCCTGTTCTGGAGTCCTGCAAAAATGATATAGACGGCATCTGCTTCGGTTTGCACGGGGCAGGTTATGCACGGGGTATTGAGGATTTAGAATCTTATATTTTACACAAGTTTAGGGATATTGTAGGGGATGATATGCCGATTATGTCGTCACTGGATTTGCACGGTAATATCTCCGATGAAATGTTAGAGCTGTCCGACGGTCTATTCGGCGTCAAGCAGTATCCTCATGTTGATTCATATGAGACGGGTTATCTCACCATGAAAACTCTGGCAAAGGTCTTGCGGGGAGAGCCGAAACCTGAGATGGCAGTTAAACACCTTCCACTGATGATTCCTCTGATTGCCGGTTTTACAAGGAACGAACCGTTTATCAGTATCAACGAATACTTCAAAGAGTATATTCTGTCACATGGTTTGATTGACGCTACATTGTTTCATGGTTTCCCGTATACAGACGTAAGTTACGCGTCCGCATCGGTTCTCGTCGTGGGAAAAGGCGCAAAAGCGGCAGCGGAGGAATTGGCCCGTTATGTCTGGACCAGGCGTGAAGGCTTCATTCCGGAAGTACTGTCGCCCGCTGAAGCCTTAAACCGCGCCGAAGCATACACAGGCGAAGGATATGTGGTCATCAACGAGGCTTCTGACAATCCCGGCTGCGGAACCCCGGGGGATGGAACCCATCTTCTGCGTGAAATGCTCAAGCGTAACCTTCCCGGTTCTATTATGGGATTCATATATGACCCTGAAGCGGCGGAAGAAATACACAAGCACAGGGTTGGAGAGCGTATTGATTTAGTATTGGGCGGAAAAACTGAAAAAATACACGGGGAGCCGCTGCATCTTAAAAACGCGCTCATCTGCAACCTTTCCGATGGCGAATGTATTGCGGTAGGCCCCATGAGAAACGGGGTACATGAGCCTTACAATAAAACGGCCCGCATCCGCGTTGGGAATATTGACATCATTATTGCGGGAGTGCGTATGCAAACATTAGATAACCGGCCGTTTTTGATTACCGGTGCCGATATTGAACAGTACCGCTATGTGGGTCTGAAATCCACCAATCACTTCCGTGGATTCTTTCAGAGCAGGGCCGGACTCATTGTCCCCACCGACCCTCCGGGGGTAATATCGGGAGATTTGTCCGTCTTTGATTACAAACATACAAAGATGCCAAAATATCCGCTGGATCGAAATGCAGCATTAGAATAGGTTTGTTTGAAAAATCTTTGAAAACATGTTACATTATCCCTTCACCGCCAAACATACCAGGAGGGAGGGAAGGATTATAAATATTGAGCTTATTAAAAATGAGAGTCAGTCAATCGCTGTTGTCGAGAGTGATGATCTGATCATTAAAGATGCCGGATCGGCTCTGGATTTTGTTATGTCGGTACAGTATGAAACCAAATCAAACAGAATCGCGCTCAACAAAGATGCTATCGCCGAAGAGTTCTTTATACTAAGTACAGGACTGGCTGGAGAAGTCCTTCAGAAGTTTATAAACTATCATATAAAATTCGCAATCTATGGGGATTTTTCTAAATATACAAGCAAGCCTCTGAAAGACTTTATTTATGAAAGCAATCATGGCACTACTACTTTTTTTGTTGCGTCAAAAGAAGAAGCAGTCAGTAAGCTAGCATTATAACCTTGTAGGGCAAACAAAGGGACCGATTTAGACAACTGTCTGAATCGATCCCTTTATTTTCGCGCCTCAATTCTTCTTAATCAGCAACCGAATGGTGATGCACCAGGCGGTTTTTATGCTCTATACGATCAGAGCGGTTATCAAAAAATTTAAAAATTTCCGCTACGAAAATCGGAATGAGTGATAAAATCACCGCCGCTCCCCAATGGGTACCGGATATCGGAACCAATCCAAATATCCTGCCAAATGGCGGAATAGCTATCATCAGTGCAAACAGTGCCACCATGCCCAATGCACTATATACCAGCGGCAGGTTATCTTTTATCGTTCTCCGGAAAATGGATTTTCTGCTCCTGACTGTAAATATATGCAGAATTGAGGACCAACCCAAGACCAGAAATGCCATGGTCTGTCCAAGTACTTCACCGGGCGGATAAGCCGCGCTGACATCGATAAATTTACCGAGGTAAAACGCAATCAGCATTACCAGGGTCGCTGCTACCGTCTGCTGGGCGATAGCCTTCGCCAGGCCGCCGGTAAAGAATCCTTCATTCCGGTCAATAGGCCCGCGGGTCATAATCTGCGGATCGGACGTTTCCTTAGCCAGATACAATCCCGGTACCCCGTCACCCATGACATTGATCAGCAGCAGGAGCACCGGTGTCACCAGTATCCCCCAGCCGGCGATCTGGGCAAACAGCATACCGACGATCTCCGACATATTACATACTAATAGAAAATAAATTACCTTACGGATATTTGAATAAACATTTCTTCCCTCTTCTACCGCATCAACAATGGTGGTGAAATTATCGTCGGTCAGAATCATATCGGCAGCGCTCTTGGCCACTTCGGTCCCGGTTATACCCATGGCGATGCCGACATCGGCCGCCTTCAGCGCCGGCGCGTCATTGACGCCGTCACCGGTCATGGCAACCACCGCCTCCCGCTCCTGCCAGGCTTCCACGATACGGATTTTATTCTCCGGCGAAACTCTGGCATACACCGAATACTGGGTTACATTATCGATCAGCATGTCATCGCTCATCTCATCTAATGCCGTTCCTGTTATTATCTGCTGCCCGTCGCCCAGGATCCCAATCTGTCGGGCGATAGCACCTGCTGTGGCAGCATGATCACCGGTAATCATGACCGTCCGGATACCGGCATTTTTAGCCCGGACAATGGCATCTTTAGCTTCCTGCCGCGGCGGGTCGATCAAACCGATTAAGCCGACCAGCTCCAGATTCTCTTCCACCTGCTCCAGATCTTCAGGCAGTTTTGAGATTTCCTTACCGGCTAACGCAATGACCCGCAAGGCATTACCCGCGAACTTATCATGAACCTTCCTGGCCCGCGGCGGTATACCGCCTTTGAGCGGCAAACGGTCAAACGCGCCTTTCGTCAATACCAGATAACCGCCTTCGGCTTGTTCCACAATGACCGTCATCATCTTCCGCATACTGGAAAAGGGAACTTCACCGACCCGTTTTACATTGATACCAACCTGGTCTTTCTCATCCATTAGTTTCAATATTGCCTGTTCGATCGGACTGCCGATATATTGCAGACTGCCATCTTCTCCAATGGTTCTTGCGGCATTACTGGCAATGGCCAGCTGCTGAAGAAAATCAAGATAAGGCTCACCCAATATCTGATCACTGGATACGACCTTTTCTTCATTCATCCATAATTTTTCAATATGCATCTGATTCTGAGTCAGAGTCCCGGTCTTGTCGGAACAGATCACACTGGTATTTCCCAGTGTCTCTACTGCCGGCAGTCTGCGGATGAGAGCATTTTTCCGAACCATCTTCTGGACCCCGTTAGTCAGAGAAAGGGTGACAATCAGATTCAGCGTTTCCGGTACCGCTGCCACGGCCAGACTGACTGCCACCAGAACGATACTCCACAAGTCTTCACCCTGATAAAGTCCCACCATCACCAGGGTGACCGCCGATGAGACCGCTACCAGACTGACCAATCTGCCAATCTTATCCAATCGCTCCTGCAGCGGTGTCTTCAGCTTCTGGGTATCGTTCAGATAACCGGCGATCCGCCCCATCTCGGTCTCCATACCGGTCGCTGTTACTACCGCGACCGCCTGTCCGCCGGTAACCAGTGTCCCCGAAAATACCATATTGATCTGGTCACCCAACGGGATCTTTCCATCCAATGTAATGTCTGCATCTTTTTCAGCCGGTTCACTTTCGCCGGTCAGCGCCGCTTCCTCCACCTGCAGACTGACCGCGTTGATCAGCCTGGCATCAGCTGGAACCAGAGCTCCGGCAGACAGCAGGATGACATCTCCGGGAACGAGCAGCACCGACTCGATCTCGGTCTGATTCCCCTCACGCAGTACCATACAGGTCGGCGAGTTCAGGTTCTGCAGCGCCTCCAGAGCCTGTTCTGCCTTACGCTCCTGACTGATCGCCAATACCATATTCATGATGATGATCGCAGCAATCACAACCGGCTCCAGATAGCCGTGTCCTTCCCGTATTGCCAGTACCAGTGAGAGTCCCGCTGCGAATATCAGAATAAGTGTTGCCACATCTTTCAGCTGATGCAAAATGGCTGCTGCCAGCGATTCTTTCTTTTCTTCCGCAAACTGGTTACGTCCGTATTTCTTTAGAGCCTGTTCTGCCTGATCGGCCGTCAGCCCTTTTCCTAAATCACTTTCAAAATGAGAAAGCACCTGACTATTTGTGTGTTGATACCAATTTTTCATACTATTCACCTCGATTATAGTATATTTAAAATTGTATGTTTTATCCATTTAATTATTCAGTCCGCATAAGGAAAATTTAAGAATAAAAAGTGAACTGACAAAGGACACCTATGTTATAATAAACTACATAGCAAATAGACCAAACCCGATGGCATAACGTGAAACTTAGCTCAGAGGGAGTTTCTGACTCCCTCTGAACTTTAGTTGAACCAATCCAGAGACTAACCAGCTCTTATCCCACCGCTTACAGAGGCGGGATAAGAGCTGGTTAGTCATCGGACAAACGAACTTTAGAAAAGGTGGTTTTACATATGAATATCCCTATAAGACTTAAAGATACCTACCCTCCCTTAACAATGTACTACACGCCTCAAGCCACCGGTTTTTGCTGATTTACTGCGTTATCGTCAGTCGGCGTACATCCGGTACGCCTCGTTCCTCTGCCTTGTAAATCAGCAAAAACCGATGGCTGAGGTCGAAGAGTTTTGAAGCAACAATTTTTCATTCTACAAGGCACTGGATTGAAGCGTACTGGACGTACGCTGATTGACAGTAACGACGTAGAATTAAAAATTATTGTTTCAAAACCGTGTAGTACATTGTCAAGGGAGGGTTACATATGATGAAAGAAGAAATCTTCGATCCTGCAGACCGTATTAAAAATATAGCTTTTATCTTCGCGGCTGCTATACTGCTTTTTTGCATTCTGACTTTGCTGCAGGGTAAAAGCAGTCTGATTACTTCTTCAGAAGCAGCGGAATACCACAATAATTATAATAATACCTCACCTATCCGGACATCTCAAAGCCACGGTGACTGGCAGCTTATATTGGTGAATCCCTGGAATGTGATTCCGGAAGATTATGACATTTCATTGGTCGAAATCTCCGCCGGACATGCTGTCGACGAACGCTGCGCCACTGCTCTGCAGCAAATGCTGGATGATTGCCGCGCCGCCGGGTTATCACCACTCATCTGTTCCTCTTACCGGGCACTGGAAAAGCAGGAACAGCTTTATAACGAAAAGGTAAATGAACTGACCACCCAAGGGTATTCCCTGAAAGATGCCCGGGAAGAAGCCGGCCGTCATGTTGCCGTACCCGGCACCAGTGAACATCATCTGGGACTTGCCTTTGATATTGTCGATAAGAATAATCAGGAACTGAATACATCCCAGGAAGAGACTCCGGTACAGCAATGGCTAATGAAAAACAGCTGGAAATATGGGTTTATTCTCCGCTATCCAAATGGTAAAAGTGAAATTACCGGGATTATTTATGAGCCATGGCATTATCGCTACGTAGGTAAAGAAGCAGCAGCGGAGATTTATGAAAAGGACATTTGTCTGGAAGAATATCTGGAACTGCGCGGATATCAGGATTAAACCATCAACCAAAAACGGGACTGTATGAAATACGGTCCCGTTTCTGAATTTTTTATCCGATGACTAACCTGCCCTAATACCCCCGCTGAACAAGTCTCACTTTACACAAAGTTTGTCCCGCCGTCAGCAATGATATATGCTCCGGTCACATAACTGGACATATCACTCGAGAAATATAGGACAGTCCCGTTTAATTCACCCTTTTTCCCCGGTCTCTCCAGCGGGCACTGAGCATTATAGCCCTGCAGAAAAGCTTCTGACTTGAATAGTGTGTCAGCTGTCATCTCCGATTCGAATAATCCTGGTCCGATTGCATTTACAGTAATATTATACTTTCCGTAAGATGCTGCCATACCTTTGGTAAGTCCCAACACAGCGCTCTTTGAAGCATTATAGGAATGGCGGATAAATATATCCCCTTTATCTGCGATCACCGCGTTAATAGAGCTGATGTTCACCACCTTACCATACTTCTGATCCATCATGTGAGGAATCACGTATTTAGAAACCAGATAAACGCCCTTTACATTGGTGTCCATGGACTTATTCCAGTCCTCAACGCTCATATTATGCACTCCGCCGCGTACCGCTACTCCGGCATTATTCAGCAGAATATCAATCTTACCAAAGTGATCAAAGACTGCTTCTACTGCTGTTTTCACACTGTCTTCATCCGTAACATCGCAGCGATGGGTAAATACATCGACTCCGTATTGTTTCAGTTCTTCTGCCAAAACCTGAAGCTTGTCTTCCCTGCGGGCCAAAAGTGCTACATTAGCTCCATTTTCAGCATAGCCCCTGGCCGCATCTGCTCCCAGTCCGCTGGATGCTCCTGAAATCACCGCTACCTTACCTTTAATATCGTACATATGCATTGCCTCCTTCTAAACTGTTATTGTTTATAAATAATTTTACAATTATTCACTTCATTTGTAAATGACTACCGCTTTCTAATAATACTCCGGCCAATAAAACCAATCTGATATCGCTCCCATAAAGCCTCCCACAAAACTGCCCAGAAATTCCAGGCCAAACAATACCAGGGCAATGATTCCCATAACAAGTCCTGCTTTTATAAACTTTTTGCCTAATTCATCCGCCGGACGCACTCTCTTCTTCGCCATCTCCGAAAAAACAATTGCCAGTATTCCACCCGGCAAGCCTGCATTCGTGCAGATTCCCATGATGCCCATCACTAATGCCAGAATGGCAAATGCATTCACATCATAAGACGGCAGAAATGGTTTCGGCAACTGGTTTACCGGCTGCTGATAATTATATCCGCCCTGAGGATTCTGATTCTGCGGCTGATCCTGGTTCATTCTATTTTCATCCATCTTCATTCTCCTGTCATTTATATGTTTTTTATAATATCACTTTATCATACTGTTAAGAAATGGTCAAATACTCTGTCTCCTAAAATGACTGAGTAATCAGCACGGATATAAATTTTGTTGCAAAACATCCTGTTGTCGATTATAATTATTATTATGGAGACATAGCTCAGCTGGGAGAGCGTCTGCTTGACGTGTAGAAGGTCGCAGGTTCAAGCCCTGTTGTCTCCATTTTTTATTGCCTGAAATAAAGTACATGATAATGCCTTTACTCTCAGAAAGGGATCATATGAATATCGAATTAAAACAATTAAACAGAAATTTCTCTATATGTAAACTTGCCGATCTCAGCCATGTAGATTTAAGCAGGAACTTCACTTTTTTATCAAAAACTGACGATGAACTATCACTACTTTGCGAAACCCAATATCTTCCGCCCAATCCGCAATATGTTGAACACGGTTGGAAAGCTCTTAAAATATGCGGCATTCTTGACTTCGGGCAAATCGGTATCATTGCTAAAATCTCCGGCATTTTGGCAGACAGCAGCATTCCGGTATTTGTCGTTTCAACCTACAACACCGATTATATATTGGTAAAAGCAGAGAATTACGATAAGACACTTGATGTTTTAACTAAAAAGGGATATGCACTTTCATAAGAAAGTTTCATCTATTTAAACTGATTACTTCCTGCATCATAATAATATTTAATACCGCCAAGCTTTTCTTCAATCTCCTGTTTATCCGCATCCATATCTTCACACATTGCATCAAGGCTGCGGTAATAATCCCGCAGTTTGAGATTCACAAAACTTAGCAGCATCACCGGATCTTTTGGCATCATATTCCCTCCTTAAATTCACATTACAATTATTTCAGCACCAACTTCTTCCAGAAACCGCCTGTCATGCTCCACCAATAGTATAGTTGGTCGAAACCTTTTTATCAACTCTTCCAGCTGCATCCGGGAAAATACATCAATAAAATTCAACGGTTCATCCCATACATAAAGGTGAGCCTGCTGACACAGACTGCCGGCGATCAACACCTTCCTTTTCTGGCCATCGCTATAACTTTCCAGCGGTTTTTCAAATTGACTCTGCTCAAAATCCAGTTTCCGCAGCAATGCTTTGAATAACCATTCGTCAATTTCCTGCTTCATAAGCCAATCATTCAGACTGCCCTTTAGAAATGATGTATCCTGTGGCACATAAGATATCTTCAGACCGCTTGCCGTCTCGACCGTGCCGGCATATGCGATATCCTCTCTCCTCAGCAATTTCAGCATACTGGATTTCCCGCAGCCATTCTTCCCCTGCAGGGCCGCACACATCCCCTGACGGACAGTAAAAGACTGGTCTCTGCATGCTGTCACATCACCATAAAAGATACTTACCTCCCGGGCCCTGATCAACACTTCTTTGTGATGTTTCAGGGGAAATAATTTCAGGCTCTCAGCTGTCTCGATATTCTTCAGCAATTTCTGCTTTTCGGAGGCTGCCGAATATGCCCGCTTTTCGGCATTCTTAGCCCTCTTCATCATTTTGGCCGCTTTATGACCGATAGCGCCCCGATCCGGCCGCAGCCCGGCGATGCGGGTGTCAAACTTGGTCTGCTCCACATTACCAGACCAGTTTCCGGCCTGTCTGGCTGTATCAGTTAACCGGCCAACTTCCTTTTTCAATTTTTCATTTTCCGCATACTCATGTTCGTCCTGCCGGCGTTTTTGCTCCCACCAGGACGAGAAATTCCCCTGCATCACCTCAATATTTGACTTATTGATGGACAGAATGTGATTCACACATCCATCCAAAAAATAGCGGTCATGGGATATTAATATAAAGCCCTTTTTCTTCTGCAAATACCGCATCACACTTTCCCGTCCCTGCACATCCAGGTGATTGGTCGGCTCATCAATCAGCAGGAAGGTGTTCTCCTTTGCAAATAAGACCCCTAACATGACTTTTGTCCGCTCCCCGTTGCTGAGAGTGGAAAACGGGCGATATAACAGCTCCGGATCGACTTCCAGCAGATTCAGCTCCCGGCAGACCTTCCAGAACTCATAACCTGGGTCCATTTCCTCCAGAAGATCAACACCTATTCTTTCCATATCGCTGATCAGGTATGGAAAATATTCAAATTCCACCGACGCGGTGATACTCCCTGTATATTCATATTTTTTCATCAGCAGGTTTAAAAAGGTCGTCTTACCCCGTCCATTTCTGCCGATAAACCCTAGCTTCCAATCGGTATCGATCTGAAATGATACATGACTGAAGATCTCTTCATAACTGCCGTCATAATAAAATGACATATCCGAAACATTTATCTGTGACATAATACTGCACCTCCATCTTACATATCACATAGCAGTCAAATCGGATACTCGCAATCCGCTTTGCTGCTTACTTAGGAAATTAAAATAGGTGCAGGAATAATAATCCCGCACCCTAAAACACATAGTTTCAGCCCATGTACTGATGAAAGTGGTTGATATTAGAAGATTATTCCTGCAGGCATACAAAGCCAACTGCTCTGATGGTAGTCTGACCATGTATATCTTATTGAACGTTACCGGTTCAATAAGCATGTATTCGATTCCGAATTATCTGCAAGAAATAATCACTAACTTCAACTCCTGTCTTTTAAAATTTTCTTACGCTAGTGTTAGCTTACCACATTCATTTTATTCTGACAATCCTTTTTAACAATCCAAATAGTAATTATAATGATATCTGATCTCTGGCATTTCAATACCCGCCGCTTTCATGCGCTTTTCGATCTGCTCCTTTTTTGCATCTGATTCCATAATATTAATGGTTGCCATGACTCCCTCTACCGTATCCGCAAACTTGCTGCGGGGTATGCCGACAGCCATCTCCGTATCTTTCCATCCAGCCTGATGCCTGGTCCCGATACATAAAGTCGATACATTCATTTCATCAGCCGTATATGGGGCAGCCGTACACTCCAGGCAAATGGCCTGATTGCCGGCTATGTTTAAATGCTCCGGCTGCCCGTGCCGGTATGCATATCCCTGGGTAATCCGCATGATGTTATAAGGTGTAGTGACAATCATAATAACATCCGGCATTTCCGCATAATCTTCCAGCGGCTGCAGCAATACGCCGCAGGTTCCTTCCGGTATAAAATCAATCCGCTGACGGAGTTTGCGGCTGACTTCCTGATCTTCATACATCCCCAGCCGAATCCAGTTTTCCCCCTGACTGTTTACCGTATCGGTATGATCAAAACCCAGTGCTCTGATCCCACTGACACATTTGATATGATGGCGGTCCGATTTGATCGCATTTCCACGGCTGGCTGCAGCTATCATCTGGCAATAATTAATCTTCCCGGTCAACTCTCTTGCCTCTGTCCCCTGATATGCCGCATCTGTCCGCAGCAGCTCAATACCGATTATTCTGCGCTCCATTTCCAGTGCTCCATAGAGTTTATCGACCAATCTCCGGAATTCGTTATTCCGCTTGTGCATCATCTTCATAAAACGCAAACACGCCCGGGAAAGCGCTGTTAATTTCATCTCTTACCGTCTGAATCCGGAAGCATTCAGCAAAATCTACCGCCCAGTCCGACTGCACATTTGCCTCTTTGACAATCACGCCCATCGGATATTTGATCATCTGAGTATCCCGCGAAATATAAGCAGCCGGGTCTTTATCAGCATTGGCCATATGAGTAAAGAATACACATGCCGCATCCATATCAATAAGTGCCGTTACGGTCTGAGCCTGATCCATATCGATAATCTCCAGGTTCTTAAGGTTCTCCTTGATATCCGCGATCGTAGCCACGTCAATGCTCTCATCAATCTTAATAAGTCCTGATTCCTCCAATATCCGCAGGGCGATATCCATATTCATCGAGTCATTCATAATCGCAATCCGGGCACCATCCGGAAATTCGTCGACCGAAGTATACTTATTAGAATACAGACCGATTCCCGTATAATATCCATATGGTTTTGCCATAGCCAGATTACCGCTATTACTCTCATTGAAACTTTCCACAAACTTCTTATGCTGACCGAGAGCCATATCTACCTCGCCGCTGTTACACGCTTCCAGCACTACCGGATTAGAATCAAACATCACAAATTCAGTTGTGTATCCCAGCTCCTCAAAATGGGGCTTAATAGCCTCATAGGTCACTTCTGAAATGGCCGTACCACCGATCACAATATTGGTATGCGCATCACCTCCGGTTTCTACCGTTGAAATTGTCTCTTCTTGCTTAGAGCCGCATCCGGCTGTTCCAGATATCAATGCTCCAATCATTGCCAGCGCTAACACACGCTTTAAAACTTTGTTCCTCATAAATTGAACCTCCCTATTTTAACTTTTTATATATCACCTTCGCCATCCCTTGTATGAATAAGACGATGATAATTAAAATTGCAACAACAAAATACATCACTGCATCATCAAACCGCTGATAGCCATAAGTCAGAGCTACCGCCCCCAGTCCGCCGGCGCCTACTGCTCCCGCCATCGCCGACATATTCAGCATATTGATCAACATAATGGTAAAATTGGATACCAGTACCGGCAACCCTTCAACGAACATTACTTTCCGAAAGATCTGAAAATCCGATGCACCCATTGACTGAGCCGCACGAATCAACTGCTTGTCCACAGTAAGCAGGGTATTTTCAGTCATTCTGGTTGCAAATGGCGTACAGCCAACGGTAATGGCAAATATCGCCGCATTGGCACCCACCGAAGTTCCAATTACCGCTCTGGTGACCGGTATCAACGCAACAATCAATATCATCGTCGGAAAAGAACGGATAATATCCGTGATCTTTTCCAAAATGAAATGGATTACTTTATTGGGGCGCAAACCGTCATCGTCGGTCAATACCAGAATGGTACCGAGGATCAATCCCAGTATAATCGAAAAGATTGCCGATGCGATGATGATCTTAAGCGTCACCCAGACCGCCGGAATGATAACCACAGGAAGATATTTCACCAATCTTGAACCCGCTAACATATGATCTCCTCCTTCTTTCGTTCCCGGTAATCCAGATTATTCTCCTGCATAAGCATTTGGATTTTCTTCAGATCTGTCTCCTTAACTTCCAGTAAGCAACTGCCGGATAGTATTTCCTGACGCCGTTCTTCACCGGTGAGGTTGAGAAGTGCTTCGGGCTGTTCAGAAAAGATTTGCCGGACTGAGCCGCTTTCAGCAATACGGCCATCTTCCAGAATTGCAATCTTCTGACAGATTCTTTTGATGACGCTCATTTCGTGAGTAACCAATATGATCGTAATCCCCAGTTTTTCACAGATATCTCTGAGAAGATTCAAAATTGAGTTTGTTGTTCTGGGATCAAGAGCTGAAGTACATTCATCACATAAGATATATTTAGGCTCAAGCATCAATGCCCGGGCGATTGCCACCCTTTGCTTCTGACCGCCGCTTAAGTTGTCCGGACGTTCCGGCAGCTTATCTTCAATTCCCACCAGACCGGCCAGCTCACGGACCCGGCGGTCGATCTCAGTCCGCTGATAACCCCAGCATTCCATTGGAAAGGCGATGTTTTGATACACTGTCTTGCGGCCGATCAAAGAAAAGCTTTGAAATATCATCCCCATATTCTTGCGGAACTCACGCAGCTCCCTGCCCTTCAGCTTCTCTACATATGTACCGTCGACGCAGACCGTTCCTTGTGAATATGTTTCTAAGCCGTTCAGGCAGCCCAGAAGGGTTGATTTGCCCACTCCGCTCACACCCACTATGCCATATATTTCACCATCGTCAATTTCCAGGCTTATGTTATTCAGCACGGTTAAATCTTTGTATTTTTTAGTTAGATTCTTTACCGTAATCAATTTGTTCCCCTCCTGCTTCTTCAACTCAAAATTCTAACAAAAGGGGTAAATGTTGTCGAATTGTTTCTCTGTATAAGTAACTTTATTTATAGCCTTTTTCTATTATCCTAATATTCTTGGTTACAGCACGAAAATGGGCTTTTGCACGGTGCAAAAGCCCATCTTTATATAGTGAGAATAAATTTATCGTTTTACGATCCGGTAATATGCTTTCGCCGTCAGTGCATAGATCAGCACATACATCGCTGAAAAGATTGCAAAGCATACCACCGTACATATGATATACAACTTCACATCGGTAAGATTCAATACCGCCATTATCTCCCTGATAATCGGGAAGGCAAAGATAATGTGAATCCCGGCCATGAGCAACGGAAGAAAGAATACGGTCAGAATCTGCGACCGGATGGACCGTTTCACCTCTTCATGACTCATGCCGACCTTCTGCATAATCTCAAATCTTTGTTTATCTTCATAACCTTCGGTGATCTGTTTATAATAAATAATCAGAACTGTTGCCATTACAAACAAGACACCCAGGAAAATACCCATAAAGAATAAACCACCATACAAAGACATCATTCCGACATGCATATTTGCCCGTGATTCGATCTGGACATTATCACCGCTTTCTGCCAGCTGCTGATACAGATCATGGACTATCTGAATCTGTGTATCATCATCGGCATTCAGATCAAAACCATAACAGTAATTTATACCCGATGCGTTATCACCGTATGCCTCCTTTTGTAACTGATATAACTCAACTATAGTTTCCTCGCTGTCAACCACTATAAAATAGCTTTTAACCGCATTGGCAGCTATGAAGCCATTTCCCAGGAATTCATCCGGACGCTCTTTTATATCATAACTTTTATCAAACACTTTTAACTGATCATAATCATAAGCTTTTCTACTCCCAATAACCATGATTTCGTTTGCCGACAATGATTTATCAGCACCGGTAACGCGGTTGTACTCATCAAGAGAAACAACGAATAAATTGGAGACGCCTTCAAGTCCTGAATCGATCTGCTGAAGATCGGTACTAAAAAAATCCTGCTGCTGTAAGGCTGCAAATGCCAAATAGGTATAACCGGCTGAAGCAGTGGCCGGAGTCCCTTTTTCCGCCAGCCATTGATCAATATTCTGCGTTATTTTCCCGCTTTCCACCATCCCTTCCTGATAGGATTTCTCTGAGTCATAGGTATAATATAATGCCATATCATAAGGAAAACGTGCCGTCATAATGCTGTCGAGACCGATCATCATCGATGAGGTCGAAGAAACCATGACCAGAACCATCGTCGATAAGATACAAATGCTGGCAAGGCCGACCGCATTTTGCTTCATCCGGTATATCATACCGGAAATGCTGACAAAGTGATTGGCTTTATAATAATATTTCTTGTTCGTGCGCAGCAGCTTCAGCAAGACAATGCTTCCCGCTGTAAAAAGCAGATAGGTTCCCACTATTACCAGAATAACCGCTACAAAAAACAGCAGGATCGCCGCTACCGGATTCTTTGTCGTAACTGCGATAAAATAACCGATTGCCAGACAGATTAACCCCAGCAGGGCAATAAGCCATTTGGCTTTTGGTTCTTTTTCTCCCACATTTCCGCCTTTTATTAATTCAATCGGTTTTGACAGCCGGATCTGAAACAGTGAATAGATAAAAAGCAGTAAAAAGATAATTCCAAACAGTTTCGCCGTAATCAGCATTGCTTCCCAGGCGATATAGAATCCCAGCGGAACCTGGCTTCCCATCAGTTTTATAATGGCCAGATACATAACCTTATCAAGAATAATACCAAATAATACGCCAGCAGCCATACTGCCGGCAGCAATATATAAAGTTTCATAAAACATCACCCGTGACAAATGTTTCTTTTCCATACCCAGAATATTGAAAACTCCAAACTCCTTTTTCCGCCGTTTCATCAGGAAACTATTGGTATAAAACAGAAAGATTACAGCAAATATGGCAATGACCCGGCATCCCAGCTTCATCATATACTGAATCGAAGCATCACCGACAAGTGATCCGATGCCATCGTTCTTGGCAAGCGACTGCATGATGTAGTACATCGCTATCGTAATCACACAGGTAATAATGTATGGAATATAGGTCTTATAATTTTTCTTGATGTTGTTTGCGGCCAGTTTGGGATAAAATAATTTACGCATCTTTCTCACCGCCTGCCGCCAGCAATGTTAATGTATCCGAGATTTTCCGGTACATATCTTTATTCGTGCTCTCTCCTCTGTAAATCTGATGGAACACCTGGCCGTCCTTAATGAACATCACCCGACCGGCATGACTGGCTGCTCCGGCAGAATGGGTTACCAGAAGAATGGTCTGCCCGTCCCCGTTAATCTCGTTAAAAATCTTAAGCAGCCCCTCGGTCGCTTTGGAATCCAGGGCTCCGGTCGGCTCATCGGCAAGGACCAGTTTCGGCCGTGAAATCAAAGCACGCGCCACCGCTGTACGCTGTTTCTGGCCGCCTGATACTTCATATGGGTATTTCTGCAGAATGTCGGTAATCCCTAGCTTCTTTGCGATCGGCATCAGTCGGTCCCGCATCTCCGGATAGTCTTTGCCCGCCAGCACCAGCGGTAAAAATATATTATCCTGGATAGAAAATGTATCCAATAGATTGAAATCCTGAAATACAAACCCCAGATTGTCTCTTCTAAATGCTGATATTTCCTTCTCATTAACTTTCCATATACTTTTTCCATCCAGTATCACCTCTCCGCCGGTCGGTTTATCCAGGGCTGCCAGAATATTGAGTAAGGTCGTCTTACCAGAACCAGACTCACCCATGATCGCTACATATTCACCTTCTTCTACTGAGAATGAAACACTTGAAAGTGCCTGGACCTGATTACTGCCAAGCCTTGTCGTGTATATTTTTTTCAGTCCTTTAACCTCTAAAATCGACATATTATATAAACCTCCTTCATTTCATGCCTCTACTATAGCAAATCAACCGAAACATCATCCACATCAATCGGGTGACATTCCGGCCGGGTGACCTTACATTTTTGTAAGATGGTAAATATAATTATTTAATCTCCAACTCCTCTGTCCGCAGATCGATAAAAACCGTTGTCCCCTTTCCTGCTTCCGACCGGACACTCATGCCATGTGACAGCTTGTCCGCCGCCCTCTTACACAGATATAAGCCCAATCCGGTTGATTTCTTATCCGCCCTGCCATTATAGCCGGTAAATCCCCGTTCAAATATCCGCGGTATATCTTCTGCCGCTATTCCCATACCGGTGTCGGTCACTGACAGGATCTTATTTTCATCCACACTGATAGTCACCGTTCCGCAGGCTGTATATTTGATCGCATTTGACAATACCTGTTCCAGGATAAAACAGAGCCATTTTTCATCTGTCAGCACGGTGACGTCTGTTTCTTTATAAATCAGCCGGAGCTTTTTGCGGATAAACTGGGATGCATGCTTACGGATGACCTGCTTAATAATGTGATTCAGGTTATATTCCTGAATCACAAAATCATTGGCAGTACTGTCCAGCCGGAAATAACTCAGCACCATTTCTACGTATTGCTCAATCCTAAACAGCTCAAACAGCAGTTCTTCATGTTCCGGCGTATCTTCACTCTGCAGGATCAGCCGCATGACCGAAATCGGTGTTTTGATCTGATGAGCCCAGGTCATATAGTACTCTATGCTGTCACTGCGCCAGGTCTGCCAGGCAGTAAGACAGGAATTATTCAATTCCCTTAAGACACACACCATCTCCTGATAATCCTCTTCTACAATACCCTTCGGAACCGGCAGTTCCTCTTCCGGTATTTCGATATTTTTAGACAGTCTCACCAGATCACGATGTTTCTGATAGTATTTCCAAAAATGCCAGACAAAGAAAAACACTGCTGCTAAAACCGATAAAAGAGAAGCATATAATACCGCTTCGGTTTCCAGATCATATAGTGAAAAGACTCCGGCAAATATCCCGCAGAATATTAAAAACATAAATACGATTGCAATGTGCTGTTTTACATAAGCCCAAAATAACTTTCTCACATCTTGCTCCTCTGCTGCTACTCAATGATATAACCGCTGCCGACTCTGGTTTTAATGAAATCACTAAGTCCGGCCGCTTCCAGTTTCTTGCGCAGCCGAGTCACATTCACCGTCAGGGTATTCTCCTCCACATAGGAATCAATTTCCCATAACCGGGTCATCAGGGTATTTCTGCTCACGACCTTCCCCCGCTGCTCCATCAGGGTCTGCAGAATCCGGAATTCGTTCCGGGTCAGTTCTATCTTCCCGCTGTTATATACGAGGGTCATATCGTTCAGATTCAGTACCGCACCGCCATGCTCCAGAAACGGCGTCTTTCCGGTCAGGTCGTAAGTCCGCCGCAAAACCGCCTGGAGCTTAGCAATCAAAACACTCAGGTCAAAGGGCTTGGTGATAAAGTCATCACCGCCCATATTCATGGCCATAACAATATTCATATTATCAGAAGCCGATGACAGGAAGATAATCGGAATGTTCGATATCTTACGAATTTCACTGCACCAGTGATACCCGTTGTAAAATGGCAGAACAATATCCAGCAGCACCAGATGAGGATCAAATGCGGTAAACTCCGTTACTACATTTTGAAAATCTTTCGCATACCGCACCTCATTTCCCCATGCTTCAATCTGTTCTTTCATAGATTTGGCCATCGTCAGATCGTCTTCTACGATTAAAATTCTGTACATTCTTTATTCTCCCTGATCGTTTTTGTCTTCCTGGGCTTCAGTCACCTGCTTTAAGTAATCCTTTCCTTTATCTTTCAGCCGGGGAATAAACTTCCTGGCAAATTTTCCTTTTCCTCTGTTTTTTACATAGAAGTATCCGATAACCGAAAAGATAACTGCACCGATAAAGTTCACGAACAGATCTTTCATTGTATCGAGCAGACCGATATCCAGATAACCACCAAGTCCCAGCTCTTCACCATTGATTATAACACTTTCAATATCCTTAATGCTGACCAACGTATTGGTCTCCGTGGGATCCAGCATGACCGAGTTGATACCATTAACAATAGTGTCTTTCTGCATATCCAGTCCAAACAGAATATCCATGCCGCATTCAAAGAACTCCCATATCACCCCGATGGTCATCGAAAAACAAAAGGCTACTACTGCCATAAAGACCGGAGACAGATCAAATTTCACCTTCTTGTGGCGGTTCAGCACATCTACAAGCGAAAAACCGATGGCTGCCATCAGGAATCCGTTTACCGCATGCAGAATCGTATCCCAGCCCGGATACCTGACATAATAGGAACTGATCTCACCCAGGATTTCAGCAGCAAAAATAAATATCAGGATGACGATCTCCAATCCGGTCGGAAGCTCAATTTTAAAGTTAACCTGAAAAAAACTCGGAAGCATAAGCAGTACCAGCGTCAGTATACATAAGAATACATTCTCATAATTGCGGTTGAACATCTGCATAACCATCACCGCGATTACCAGCAAACGCAGTACCCAGTACACGATAAATGAGCTCCGATGTTCCCGCATTTCCAACTGTATTGCTTTCATCATATTATCTATTTTTTTTCTCATTTGTATTCAGTCCTTCTGCTTATGATTTTTCATTATACGCTCCCCCTAAATATTGTTCAACTAAATTCATTGAAGTTTATTTTACCTCTTGGTATAATAAATACATATTCAAAAGGTAAAGGAGAAAGACTATGCTTCATTTCAGCAAAATCAGTACTACCGCACCCACCGATGAACGGGTTCCCTTAGAACGTAAGGTTTACACCGTTTTGGACAAGCTTAAGATTCCCTACGAACGGGTTGATCATGAAGCTGCCGCCACCATGGAAGAATGTGTGGAAATAGATAAATACCTGGGTGTTGAAATCCGCAAAAACATATTTTTATGCAACCAAAAGAAAACCAGCTTTTTTCTGGTCGTATTGCCGGCGGACAAGCCTTTCGATACTACTGCTTTCAGTAAGAAAACCGGTATTTCACACGTATCCTTTGCTCCTCCCGAAAAAATGGAAGAGCTGCTTGGCACTACACCGGGATCGGCTACCGTTATGGGGCTTCTCAATGATGAAGATGATTACGTCCAGCTGATCATTGATAAAGAAGTTGCCGATGCGGAATGGTATGGCTGCAATCCGGGAATCAACACCAGCCATATTAAGATCAGGACGAAAGATTTGTTAAATAAGTTCCTGCCCCATACCAGACACCGGGCCAAGATCATGAGTTTATAGCAGGAACTAAATGCTCAAAGAAAAGGGGAAGTAATACATTCAATTCTTCCAGTATATAATATTGATCTTATCACCTTCCGTAAGAGATGTACTCTGCGGCTGATCAATGAGACAGTTAGAATTAACCAAATTAGACACCACTGATGCCTGATGCTTCTGCGTATATAAATGCACTCCATCTTCCCCTTTGTATGCGCGCACAAATCTGCGCAGTCTATTAGATTTCATATGCCCTTCTGCCAACACAGTCTCAATGCGTTTCCACGAAAAGCTCTCATTTTGCATCGCCTGCGCCAGCACCGGCCAAAAGAACAGATGAAAATTCACCTGTGCTGCAAATGGATTGCCGGAAAAACAAAGCAAAAGCTTTTGCTTATATTGCCCGGCCAGCACCGGCGTCCCCGGCTTCATATTGACCCGGTGAAATAATTTCGCAGCACCCATCTGCTTCAGCGCAGCGGGTATAAAATCACATTTTCCCACCGAAACGCCACCAGTAGTAAGAATAATATCGGCCTGGCCGGCTCTCTCATCAACCAGCGCCTGAAATTCCCCGCAGTCATCCCTGCAAATATCCATCGAGGCCACTTCCACTCCCGCTTCCTGCAAGTAAGCCGCCATAGCATAGATACTGCTGTTATATATCTGAGCCTCCTTTAAGCTGCTGCCGGGCCATGCAAGCTCGGTACCGGTTGCAATAAGAGCTGCCCGGAAAGGCCTGATTACCGGCACTTCATTATATCCCATACCGGCAAGCATCCCAATATGCTGACCGGTAAGCCTGGTACGCTTAGGGATTACCATATCACCTTCAGCTATATCCTCACCAACAGGACAATAATTCTCCCATGGAGACATCTCCTTATGAATCTTTACGCTTTCTTCCCCATAGTTGGTATCCTCCTGTCTGATAACAGAATCATATCCGTCGGGAACCGCAGCACCCGTCATAATGCGGACAGCAGTACCCGTCCCGGCGGAAAACTGCCGGGGATCCCCCGGACAAAGTTCTCCCAACACTTCCAGCTCAACCGGGCTTTCCGAAGCAGCATTCAAGCTGTCTGCGCTTTTTATGGCATATCCGTCCATCGCCGACTTGGCAAAATGCGGAACAGCAATCGGCGCAAATATCTCACCGGCAGTTACACACCCCACCGCTGCCAGGATTGGCATACTGACAATATCCTGCTGAATCGATACCGCATCCCGCAGAACCCTGATTGCCTGTTCGACTTCAATCATAGAAAAACCTCCTTAAACAACACTAGCAACGCTCTATACTTACAGCGCAAACCTTATACTCCGGAACCCTGGCGATCTTATCGGTCACCGGATTAGTCAGATGATTGGCATTTCCATCCTCGAAGTGGAATGTCATAAAGACCTCGCCGGGGCTTACCTTACTGCCTGCCCGTACCAGAGTTTCAATTTCCCCGCGGCGCGATGCTACCTTGACACGGTCACCGTTACTGATATGAAGCGCTTTGGCATCTTCAGTATGCATCTCCATATAGGACTCGGATGCCAGTTCGTTTAACCCTTCCGTCCGCTGGGTCATGGCACCGGCATTGTAATGATACAGCATCCGGCCGGTGATAAGGGTGAATGGATACAGTTCATCCGGAAGCTCGGCAGACGGCACATAATGTGAAGGATAAAAATAACCCAGCCCTCTGGCGAACTTACCTTCATGCAGAATCACCTTTCCGGGATCATTCTCAGCCACACATGGCCACTGCAGGGATTCCCCCGCATCCAGCCGGGCATGGCTGATGCCGCCGTATGAAGGAGTCAGTTCAGCGATTTCCTTCATAATCTCTGCTGCCGTAAGATCCGGCTGCTTATATCCCAGCCGGTTCATTACATCTATAAAGATATCGGTATCCGGCCGCATATCCCCTATTGGCTCTACCGCTTTACGAACACGCTGGACACGACGCTCAGAATTAGTGAAGGTTCCCTCCTTCTCAGCATAAGAGACACCAGGCAATACGACATCAGCAAATGCAGCCGTCTTGGTCATGAACAACTCTTGAACCACAAGGAAGTCCAGACTCTCCAGCATCTTCCGGATATGTCCAATATCAGGATCGGTGCGCATCGGATCTTCTCCGAATATGTACAGCCCTTTTATCCGGCCTTCTTCTGCTGCATGAGGAATCTGAGTTGCCATAAGTCCCGGGTGCGGATTCAGCGGCACGCCCCAGTGAGCAGAAAACTTCTGGTTCATCTCCGGGTTATTCACCTTCTGATAACCGGGATAATCAGTCGGCAGACATCCCATATCACAGGCCCCCTGCACATTATTCTGACCACGGATCGGATTGACACCACAGCCGGAACGGCCGATCTTACCCACCAGCATTGCCAGATTGGAGAGACTCATCACCCCTTCAGTTCCGGTCGAATGCTCGGTGACACCCAGGCAGTACATAATCGGCGCTTTCCTTGCTTTCGCATACAGATGAGCGGCCATGATCAAATCATCAGCATCGATGCCGCAGATCTCTGCCACCTTTTCCGGCGGATAGCCGGCAACGGTTTGGGCAAGCTCTTCATACCCCTCGGTACGTGATTGGATAAATTCCATATCTGCCAATCCATCCCGGATTATAATATGCATCATCCCGTTGGCAAACGCTACATTTGTTCCGGGCTTCAATTGAAGATGTACCGCAGCGCTGCCGGTCAGACCTATTTTTCTTGGATCCACCACGATGAGCCTGGTTCCCTCACGTACGGCGCGGCGAATCTTAGTCCCTAATACCGGATGAGCTTCTTCCGGATTGGAACCGATCAATAAGATAACATCTACATCACTTGTGATGTCATTGATCGGGTTTGTCATGGCTCCTGAACCTAATGTAGTTGCAAGACCTGCAACTGAAGGGCTATGTCAAACCCGGGCACAGTTATCGACATTATTGGTGCCGACAGCCGCCCTCATCATTTTTTGGAACATATAATTATCTTCATTGGGTGAACGCGAACAGGAAAATCCGGCAACCGCATCGGCACCATACCGCTCTTTTATCCCCGTTAATTTCTGCGTGATCAGATCCAAAGCCTCCTCCCAGGATGCCTCTGTAAATTCACCGTTCCGCCTGATCAGCGGCCTGGTCAGCCGGTCAGAAGCATGAATAAACTTATAAGACCCGAATCTTCCTTTGACACAGAGCAGTCCATTATTAGAAGGCCCATCCGCCGGCTCAGCGCCTGCCACCCGGCCATTCTTGGTTAAAAGATCAAGCTGGCAGCCTACCGCACAATGGGGGCAGGTGGTCCGGGTTCTGGTCACTTCATAAGCGCGGTAATGTGCCTTTTGCGCCTTGGATGACAGTGCTCCGGTCGGGCAGACCGCCACACAATTCCCGCAGGATTCACAACTGGGATCGGTGCGGGCAATATCATAACAGGTTGCGATATGGGTATCAAAACCGCGGCCGGCGATACTCAGTGTATCACACCCCTGCAGCTTTTCGCACACACGGGCACATTTACGGCACATAATACACTTTTCCGGGTCAAACTCATAGAAGGGATTACTGGCATCGACACTGCCCTGCACAACCCTCCGCGCTTCCGGAAAACTGGTCCTTTCCAGTCCATATTCCAGTGCATATTCCTGAAGACGGCAGCTTCCATTTCTGCCGCAGCTGAAACAGTCAAAGGTATGATTGCTCATCAGCAGATCGAGCACAAACCGGCGGGCTTCCTCCACCCGCTCACTGCGGGTGTGAATGACCATGCCCCCGGCACAAAGCTCGGTACAGGCGGCAGGCAGGCCGCCTTTCCTTCCTCCCTCCACTTCCACCACACACATGCGGCAGGAACCATCAGGTGCTAAATCCTTCAAATGACATAAGGTCGGTATCTCAATACCCAGACTCCGGGCCGCCTGCAATAAGGTGGTTCCCTTTGGCACCGTACAGGCCTTTCCATCTATATTTAACGTAACAGTTTTCATAACCTCTCTCCTCCTTCTCCCCTGGTGTACTGTCCAGTTCACTAGCCGGTCAATGCCTCAAATTCACTGCGGCGGTGGCGGATGACACTGCGCACCGATACCGATACCGACTGTCCTAATCCGCAGGCTGAAAGGTTGGTGATATGGGTGAGCATATTTTCCAGCCGGGGCAAATCTTCCTGCTTTGCGCTGCCTTTTAAAAACTGTCCGATCAGCTCGTATAAGCGGGTGGTTCCCAATCGGCAAGGGGTACATTTTCCACAGGATTCATGGATAAAGAACTCCATAACGCTTTCCAGATATTCCACTAAACCGACACTGTCATCCTTAACAACCATCGCACCCGAACCAATGGCCAGACTGCGTTCCCACATGCCTTCATAGCTATACGCCAGACCCTCCATCTGCTCTGGAAAACCGATCGGTCCGCTCTGCCCGCCAAAATGGATAAAGCCCAGCGGCCTTCCGGTGGAAATGCCGCCGCCATAATCTTTTGCATAGAGGATTTCTTCCAGCGGTGTCCCTAATGGTACCTCATATACACCGCGGTTGTTAATATGGCCGGAAAGGCAGACCAGCTTGGTTCCGCCGCCCTTCTCTGTCCCCACTGCCCGAAACGCATCTCCGCCCATGCTCAGAATGATCGGAACATTTGCAAATGATTCCACGTTATTAACCAGGGTGGGCTGTTTATACAAGCCGACGTCAGCCAGATGCGGCGGTTTTACCCTGGGCCGGCCGGTTACTCCCTCAATCGAATTAAGGAGGGCCGAATTTTCACCGCACACATAAGCACCGGCACCTGAAACAATTGTAATCGTATAGTTAAAACCTTTGATCCCCAGAATATCCTGACCCAGATATCCGCTGCAGGCAGCACTATCCAGCGCCCTTTGAAATGTTTGCTGAATGATGCGGTATTCTCCCCGGATATAGATAAAGCCGGCCTCAGAACCGAACAGATATCCCGCGATCAGCATACCTTCAATAACACTTAGGGGATCCTGGGAAAGGAGTGCTTTATCCTTGAATGTACCCGGTTCTCCTTCATCGGCGTTACAGACGATATATTTGGGATAACGGGGATTTTCATATAAATGCCGCCACTTTCTTCCCATCGGATAAGCCGCGCCTCCGCGCCCAAGCAGTGCTGCAGCCTCTATTTCACGCAGTATATCCTCTTTTTCCATGCCGGCCGCCCGGCGGAGCGCCGCAAAACCTCCCGTGCTGCAATATTCTTCTACAGAAGTGGGGTCGATCATATTTCCAATACGTTTTAAAAGCAGATTATTTTTCATGATCTCCCACCTTCCTGGACCGGCGTCTGGCCAGCGCGCAGATGCCCTATGATATTCCTGATTTTTTCTTCATCCAGACTGCCGTATACAACATCACCGATTTTAATCACCGGTCCGACATCGCAGGTTCCGACACAAGGGGTATAATGAAGCGCAAACAGACCATCGGGTGTGGACTCTCCGACCCCAACACCCAGTTCGCGTTGGAGCATATGTACCACCTTATCGGATTTGGAAAAACGGCAGGGTGAACTATTACATATCTCAAGCACATACCGGGCCTGCGGCCTGACTTTGAGCATGGCATAATAGCTGGCGATCTCATACACGCGGGTTTCAGTCAGCCCCAGTTCCCGTGCCACTAACGCCGTTGTCTGCGGCTCTACATATCCTTCCGGGGAAGCGGACTGCAGTTCCAGCAGGATGGCCAGGATATTTTCTGTTGTCCCTCCGTTTTTATAGATGATCTCTCTTTTCTGATCATCGGTCAAAATTCTTTCTATCATCGTTCTCCCTCCCAATTGCTATACCACCGCCGGGATGCTTTTGGATACAAAAGGCTTCGGTCACATGACTATCTCCCGGAATTAAAAACAAGTCCGCCCGCCGGAACACTGTCCGGGCAGACTGCTTCATCATTTCTTCTTTTTCAGGTACAAAACCGGCGAATACAAAAGCTCCAGGCACCACATAATTACGCAGGGAGTTGGATTCGGCCACGACAATCGTACCTTTTGGAACCTGCGCCATAAATTCGCCAATGGCCTGCCCCATCGATCCTTTCAGGCTTTTGAGCAAAAATGACTTTTCTGCTCCTGCCGCCAACATCCGGGCCGTATCTTTTTCAGGAAATTCCCCGGTTTCCTCCCAAAGTTCAAAACACCCGCGCAGGCCGGAACATATCCCGCAGCTGTCCTTTCCGCGATGACAGCCGCTATTAGCTTTATCAATACCGATAACCTTCAGGGCATAAACCGGCGCAGTCCGCCTCCACTCCCGAATCAACTGACAAGCCAGTGTGGTTTTACCGCTGTTACGTCCGAAAGCACCAATGAGTACCATCTGGGGCACTGCCAGCATCTGACTGCCGTTCCATACCGCCAGTTCCTCCGGTGTATTGATGTTGCTAAAGGTATCACCTGCCTCCTGAGAAGTGAGTAAAAGTTTTTTGACTTTCAGTCTGGCAAACCGGCTGCGGATCTGCAGCTGATTTTCAGAAAGCTGTTTGTGAAAAACCGGCAGGCAGCTATGATGATAAAATGCGAATAACGTTTCCATTCGTTCTCGTTCTTCATAATGTACGCAGACGGTGACCTGACTGTCATCGAGCTGTTCATGCATGCTCATGATCAGTGCCGTATTAATCTTAGGCATGTCACAGGCCATCACAAAAACATATGGCGTCTGACATTTCATCAGTGCGGTGCAGATACCTCCCAGCGGTCCGCCTTCAGGCGTTTCATCAGCCAGGATCAGAAATTCCGACAGTTCCCTGATTCCTGCCAGCTTTTCCTGGCGGTCGCTTACCAACACAACCTGTTCAAATATCTCCTGCAGACAGACAGCATTACGCTGCAGAAGCCATTGCCCCTGATACTGGAGAAAAGCTTTATCAAAACCCATTCGACGGCTTTTTCCTCCACATAGAATAACAGCCGTTGCATTTTTGATCTTATCCGTATTACCAGCTCCTTAATTTGCCTTTGTGTATATGATTTTTCATCGCTCCGGGCATATTTTAGTTTTCTGAAATTATACCATGGTACAGAATAAAAAACCAGCCGGGATATTGATAAAACAATAACGGAAACGGCGTAATTTAGCCCCTTAGACACCATACAGCCAAAAATGAACCGGGCGGCTTTCACGCCGATTCGACTCATTTTACACCGGTAATTATTAATAATTCATTGTTAAATTCCTCTCATATTCTCACAAATAGCAGTTTCTTTATAGATTTTTTATAATAATGCTTTCTGAAGCACTTGAGAAAAATCGATTCCAAAGCAGATCGAACCGCTGACTAGAATATGAAAATGTGCAAATAATATTATAGAGATTGATAATTATAGTATATATTTTTATTTAAGTTTAGATACTATTATAAATGAAAGAAAGAGGAGTTAAAAATGAGAAAAGGAAAAATCATCAGCATTGCTGTTTGCATGATACTTTGCCTCCTGCCAATGAACGTATTGGCTGAGGATTATGATACTGCATCCAAGGGAACCAATCCGGAGGCTGGTACAGTTGTGCTGAACAATTACGACACTAATTATAGGAAGTTGTCCACAGGCGATCATTACACCATCACCTATAATCCCAATGGCGGCAGCGGATACGTTTTTTTAGCAGGCGTGGCTACCAATAGCCATACGGTTCTTACGGTGGAATCAGTCAGATTTTCGAGGGCTGGATATACGTTCAGGGGCTGGAATACACAGGCCGACGGCAACGGCACAGCTTACACCCCGGGCGAAATCCTGACAGTAACCAGCAACATGAAACTCTATGCCCAGTGGACTGATCAGGTTCTCTACAATGTCATATACGACTCCAACAGAGGCAGCGGTACATCGCCGACTGAAAGTCCAAAGACAGAGGGTGAAAGCTTTGCAGCTGCAATAAATACCTTCACAGCCCCTGCAGGACTGCGTTTCAGGGAATGGAACACCCAAAGCGATGGTCAGGGCCTCAGTTACACTGAGGACGCAATGGTCACCATGCCTGCCGGCGATCTAATTCTCTGCGATTTGGGAGCCCGTCAGCAGTATGGCAACTTATACCGTAGATTACAACGCAAACGGCGGTTCAGGCAGCCATGCGGATACGAATCTGGCGTCCGGCAGCATCTACACAGTGTTGAACCAATCTGATCTGGGCTTCAACCGTGATGGTTATACATTCAAGAGTTGGAATACGGCAGTCGATGGTAGTGGTGTATCTTATGCGTCGTTCGACACATTTGCAATCACAGGGGATATGACACTCTTTGCCCAGTGGGAGAATACATCTACGACAGTCACCCCAAAGACTGGCGACACAGGCAACATGGGGATATGGGTAACTTTGCTGTGCATGACCTTGACCGGGACAGTATACTTTTTGTTGGCAATCCGCATGAGAAAACAACGAAGACAGAAGTATTAATACCTTGGTCAACAGATATATAGTTCATCATTTAATGTCGATGATTTAAGATATAAAAAATCTGTAAGTTAAAAACTCGCAAATACGCATAAATACAAAGAAGACCGATTTTGCAGGATAATTATCTCACTTCCTACAAAAACGGTCTGTACTTATTTGATAAAAAAGATGCATAAATTTTCTACGCTTATTATATCAAACTACCGCCGCAAAATCAATCTTACAGATTTTACGACAGTATTCGACATATAATGCGGATGACAGGAATCGAACCTGCACGCCTTGCGGCACTAGATCCTAAGTCTAGCACGTCTGCCAGTTCCGCCACATCCGCAAAGTTGATTTTCAAAAACTGATGACAGCAATGAAATTATATTATAATTCAGATTCTTTGTCAATGATTATTGATAAGCCAAACCCTGCTTTCCATTTCTTACTGAAAACTGTTTTCCTGTCCTGCTTTTTGTATTATAATAGAATATGCTTATGATAATAAATTTATGGAGGTATAAAATGAATAACAAACAAATACGAGTCGGTATTCTCGGATATGGGAACCTTGGCCGCGGCGTCGAAGCGGTATTTCAGTATAATCCCGATATGGAACTGGCCGGTATTTTTACCCGCCGCAACCCGGAAGATATACATACCCTGAGCGAAGCAGCGAAGGTCTGCACCACCGATCAGTTGATGACAATGACAGATCAGATTGACGTTTTAATCATCTGCGGCGGCAGTGCTACCGACCTGCCGGAGCAGACCCCAAAATATGCAGAACATTTTAATGTCGTAGATAGTTTTGATACCCATGCAAAGATTCCGAAACACTATAAAGCAGTTGATGAAGCTGCCAAAAAAGGCGGCAATGCCGCCGCCATATCAATCGGGTGGGATCCGGGAATGTTCTCATTGAACCGCGCCCTTGCCAGCGCTATCCTGCCTTCGGGAAAAGACTATACTTTCTGGGGCCGGGGGGTAAGCCAGGGACACTCTGATGCGATCCGCCGGATTAAAGGCGTGGCCGATGCAAGGCAATACACCATTCCGGTGGAAGCCGCTGTCGATAAAGTCAGAAACGGTGAAGCGCCGGAGCTGGCCACTCGTGAAAAGCACACCCGTCTTTGCTATGTAGTAACAGAAGAAGGCGCTGACCAGGCAGCGATCAAACAGGAGATCGTGACAATGCCAAACTATTTCTCCGATTATGATACCACTGTTCATTTCATTACCGCTGAAGAAATGAAACAGGATCACTCTTCCCTGCCCCACGGTGGTATGGTGATCCGCGGCGGTAATACCGGGATCAACGGAGAAAATAAACAGATCCTCGAATATAAACTGACATTAGATTCCAATCCTGAGTTTACTGCCAGCGTATTGATTGCTTATGCCCGGGCGGTTGCGCGGCTGGCTGCCGAAGGGAAAACCGGCTGTTACACCGTATTTGATGTGGCTCCTGCTTATCTGATGGATATGCCGCGTACCGACATGTTGAAAAATCTTTTATAATCTCATTCCCAAAGGCGTTAATACGTAACCTCTGAATGCACAAAAGAAAGAAGGTCTGCTCTCATCCCCATGAGCAGGCCTTTTCTTTAAGCATTTGTATTTTCATGCAAATTGCTTTTTCCAGCTTTGATCCATAATCTCCCTCCTATTTCAAAAAAAGCTGCACCCCTATGTTTTAAAGGGATACAGCTACTTAATAAATATGAGCGTGCGGAGGTTCGAACTCCGGACAACTTGATTAAAAGTCAAGTGCTCTGCCAACTGAGCTACACGCCCGCAAAGTCCGTGCGTCTAGGCTCGGACACACCTTCTTACTAAACTCACGCTTTGCGTTCGTTAAGTATTCAGTGCAACTGGGCTAGCTGGATTCGAACCAGCGAATGCAGGAGTCAAAGTCCTGTGCCTTACCGCTTGGCGATAGCCCATTAATACCAGATAAGAATGGAACTTTCGCCCCATTCTTATCTGTAAAAGGTGGATAGTGGGACTCGAACCCACGACATCCAGAACCACAATCTGGCGCGCTAACCAACTGCACCATACCCACCATACCGTGCTTGGGGGGATTCGAACCCACGACCTACGGCTTAGAAGGCCGTTGCTCTATCCAGCTGAGCTACAAGCACATATCTGATAAACAAAAAAGCTCTATGAAAGCGGGTGATGGGAATCGAACCCACGTATCTAGCTTGGAAGGCTAGTGTTCTACCATTGAACTACACCCGCATCGTTATGAGCACTTAGTGCCAGTACTTTAGGCGCTTACGTGCGATACATGCGGAACACTCAGCGAAATGTTTTTGAGCTTAGTATTCCGTATGAATCGGGGTGACAGGATTTGAACCTGCGACCTCCTGGTCCCAAACCAGGCGCTCTAGCCAAGCTGAGCCACACCCCGATATTAATTTTTTTCACATTACCCCGGTGACGCAACACTAATTATATAATAAGGGAAAAGGGATGTCAACCTCTAAATTCAGGTTTTTTGATGGGTTGGATGGATTAGGAAGTCGGAAAACTGATGATGTATGTTGGAAATGTGTCTCCTCGACACATTTCCAACATACATCATCAGTTTTCCGACTTCCTGCACCGTTATCCAGGCCAGAACCAATGAAAAGAACGGAGCTTAATCGTTTGCTTTCAGTTCGAATCCGCTATAGGCTGTTTCTAAGCCATGCTCGGCGGAATCCAGTCCGTCTATTTCTACTTCTTTTGATACGCGCAGGCCATTTGCCTTTTCTATGATCTTAAATGTGATATACATGGTAACTAAAGTCCAGACAAGTACTGCTGCTACTCCGATTAGCTGTATTAGGAGGCGGTCTGCTTTGCCAGTGGTGAAAAGACCGTCTTCGCGGGCAAAGAAACCTATCATGAGTGTTCCGAAGAGCCCGCATACTCCATGAACGGATATTGCACCGACTGGGTCATCGATCTTGGCTGTTTTATCAAAGAATTCGACTGCAAATACCAGTAATGCACCCGCAAGGGCTCCGATTATTGCTGCTGCCCAGGGATCTACGGCGTTGCATCCGGCAGTTATTGCTACCAGACCGGCCAGGGAGCCGTTTAGTGTCATCGATACATCTGGTTTTCCATAGCGCAGCCAGGTGACGATCATGGCGATACATGTGGCTGCAGCGGCTGCTATATTGGTGGTCATGAAGACGTTTCCGACTTCATATGCCTGTTCTGCTGTTGATAAACCGTAGCTGGATGCCGGGTTGAAACCAAACCAACCGAACCATAAGATGAAGCAGCCCAGCGCTCCGAGCGGGATACTGTGACCAGGAATCGCCCGCAGCCTGCCGTCTTTTGCGTATTTGCCGATCCGGGGTCCCAGCATCTTTGCACCTACAAGGGCAGCTGTACCGCCAACCATATGTACCGCTGTGGAGCCGGCGTAATCAATGAAGCCGGAGGAACCGCCGATAGTTAGGTCAGAAAGCCATCCTCCGCCCCAGATCCAGTGTGCTTCAATGGGATAGATCACCGCACTGATGACAATACTGTACAGCACATATGAGGAAAATTTGGTTCGTTCAGCCATTGCTCCCGATACGATGGTTGCTGCGGTAGCGCAGAACATCGTATTGAAGGCAACCAGTGCCCAGGTGGGGATATTGCTGTCGTAGTTGCCGCTGATAAAGAGATCGAGTTTACCGATGAAGCCGTTACCGGCACCCATCATCAGACCAAACCCGATGATCCAGAAAAACACTGAACCAAGAGCAAAGTCCATGAGATTTTTCATGATGATATTGCCAGCATTTTTTGCTCTCGTAAATCCCGCTTCTACCATTGTAAATCCAGCCTGCATAAAGAATATTAAGGCTGCACCGAATAGCACCCATAAAGTATCCATTGTATTAATATTTTCCATCATCCTGTCCTCCCTTAATAAAAAAGGAAGATGCACTTCAGGTTCTTTCACCTTAGGTCATCTTCCTCGATCTGTTTTCGTATTAAATTTTTTCATGCTACAGGGCTTCTTCTCCCCTTTCTCCAGTTCTGATCCGTACTGCATCCTGAACGTCATAAATAAATATCTTACCATCACCGTAATTTCCGGTATTAATTTCTTTTACAATGGTATCGATCAGGGGGTCCGCTTCTTCTGCAGTAACTACTGTTTCCACCCGTACTTTGGGCAGCAGATTGATACTGTACTCAGCCCCCCGGTAAAGCCGATTATGCCCTTTTTGATTACCGTATCCCATGATGTTTGAAATCATAACACCACTGCAGTTGCCGGCATCTAGGACAGCTTTCAAATCTTCCAGTTTTTCCGCTTTAATGATAATCTCCAGCTTCTTCATCCTTTATAACCTCCTCATAATTTTAACTTAGATTTCATAAGCACATGACTTATAAAATAAAAAAAACGAAGGTGTTCTTTGTTAAGAACATCTTCGTTTCTCTAAGTTATTATTCATTATACACCAACCACATGATTTGTCAACTAAATTCATTTTATAGATAATTTACCGTATAATGCGCCTCCCCTTCCCGGTCCAGCTCCATCAGGATATAGCTGCATTTTCGCCCCTCCTGCCGGGGATAGGACAAACTGCCGGGATTTAAAATAGTCAGATCATCCCCGATCACCAGTTCTGGCCGGTGGGTATGCCCATACATCACAATATCGGCATTTCTGGCCCTGCCCTCTTCTTTCAGCCGCTCATTCCCCATACTGACACCATACCGGTGACCATGAGTCATAAATACCCGATATTTACCGATGAAAAACTCCTCTTCCTTTTCCAGTTCAGAGAAGAAATCATTATTCCCGGCTACAACATGAACAGGACAGCCAGCTACAGCCTCAATATAGGCTTCACCGCCCTCGGTATCACCCAGGTGTAGGAGCATATCAATCTTTCCTACCCGGCTCAGCAGATCATCCAGAGTTCTATGTCGTTTGTGTGTATCACTGATAATTATTATTTTCATAGCTCCGATCTCACTTTACTATTACTTTTCTAATTTGCATTCTATAACCTTAAGCATCTTACGCAATCCTACTCCGCGATGGCTCATCTCGTTTTTTTTCTCTGGTGCTAATTGTCCGGTTGTACATCCATATTCCGGGAGATAAAAGATCGGGTCATAACCAAATCCATTTTCACCGGCGATCTCGTGGCCGATGATTCCTTCTATCGTACCTCTTACCACCTCGGTAGTGCCATCCGGAAATACCGCTGCAATGGCACATATAAAACGAGCCGTGCGCTCCTCATCCGCTACTCCATTAAGGCGCTCAAGCAATAAATTATTCTTAATATCATAGGATGTATCAGAACCGGCATAACGCGCAGAATAAATACCCGGCTCCTTATTGAGATAATCAATCTCCAGCCCGGAATCATCAGCAAGTATTATATCCTCCGGAAGCAATTTGGCAATCTCAGTCGCTTTGATCAGAGCATTCTCTTCAAAGGTAGTGCCGTCTTCCACTACATCCACATCAATACCGGCTTCTTTCATAGATAATATATCCATTCCAAGATCAGCCAGGATCATTCTTATTTCTTCCATCTTATGTTCATTCGCGGTCGCAAAAACTACTCTTCTTTTCATAATCGCTTCATCCTTATGTTTATACTTTTCTCGGTGGCTTAGGTCCCTGGAATTGATAAAAATAGGTCTTAAGCATACCATTATATAATTTACGGTTCTTATCCGCCTTCCGGCCAAAATACCGCTCGGCATCTTCGTAGCCGGTAATCATATATGCCGACCAGCTATCCAATTTTGCAAAACTCTCACCGAACTCCCTATACAATGCCGGGAGATTCTCTTTATCCTCCAGACGTTCACCATAGGGCGGATTGGTAATCACGAAGCCATACTTTTTCGGATGCCGCAGATCTTTGACCGCCCGCTCCTGAAAATGGATCAGATGATCCACTCCGGCTTCCGCCGCATTTTCTCTCGCCACCCGTATGACCGAACCATCAGCATCATATCCCTGAATATCGGCCTCCACATCTTGATTGATCAGATCGTTCGCTTCATCAGCCACCTCATTCCAATTCTTTTTAGTAATCAGATTATCCCAGGTTTCGGCTGTAAATGAGCGGTTCATGCCCGGTGCAACATTAGCTGCCATCATTGCTGCCTCAATGGGAAAAGTACCGCTGCCGCAAAAAGGATCAACCAGAATCCGGTCTTCCTTCCACGGAGTCAGCATAATCAGCGCTGCCGCCAGGGTTTCGGTGATCGGTGCCACCCCGGATTTTTCACGGTATCCCCGCTTATGCAGCGAAGTACCGGTAGTATCAATGCCAATCGTGACCACATCTTTCATTAAAAAAACGCGTACCGGAAATTCTGCCCCGTCTTCCGCAAACCAATCAATATGATATTTAGACTTCATCCGGTCGACCATCGCTTTCTTCATAATTGACTGGATATCCGAAGGACTAAAAAGCCGGCTTTTTACCGATGCTGCCTTTTTCACCCAGAAACGACCATTCTGGGGAATGTATTCTTCCCATGACAGGGCTTTCGTCTTCTCAAACAGTTCATCAAAGGTAACCGCCTTAAATTCACCAACCTTTAATAAAATCCGTTCCGCTGTCCGGAGAAAAATATTAGCCCGGCAGACCGCATCCGTATCACCATAAAAGGAAACCCGGCCATCTTCCACTTTTGCAATCTCATAACCCAGATCCTGTATCTCACGCTTTAATACTGCTTCCAGCCCAAAGTGGCAGGGAGCGATCAATTCTATCATCTTCATGCAATTCCTCCTGTACTCTATTCTTTATATTACTTTTTCCCCTCCCTACTTGTCAACATAAATGTATACCCACGCAAAAAGAGAAAGTACCATATGATACTTTCTCTCTATTGCCACCTATGAATTAGTAGTTATTGTTCATATCTGTGTCTGTGTTTGAAGTATTGTTGTTCTGTGCATTGCTTGCCTTATTCTTGCCAGATGCATTTGATGCACCAGAACTCTTATTCTGTTTGTTGTTATCTGAGGTAGCAGATGAATAATTGTTGTTATTGTTATTACTATTCTTAGCCATGTTAAACACCCTCCATATCAATAATTATCGGTTACAATGTTATTATGACCCAGAATCTTAAGATATATGTAAAAAATAATTGGAAAAATTTAAGTAATTTTACAATTTCATCTTGCTTTTTATGAAAACATATATTATACTAAATTTTGTAGAAAGAGTTCTTTCTACAACCCCTTATTAATTATTTATACTCCCCTCAAAAGACCGATGGCTCCCCCATCGGTCTTTTACTTTGTCTTTATTTTCGTTCATCGCGTCAATAAGCGCACAATCAATACTATTATGATCACCGGAACAAGGAACGGCAAAAGCAGGCTCAGCACCCCTGTGATAATCGCAAATAATATCACGATCACACCGATAACCAGCAGAACCAGCAGCAGTTTTTTCCACCAGGTATCAATACCAAAGTAGTAATATGACTGCCGGTCCTCCTGTCGATCCCGCTGGCCTTTATCGGTTGGTTCATAGGTATAGCCGCTGTTGCTATACCTGTTGCTGCCGGCCGGTGAATCTATGATATTACGTGCGATCACCCACGGATCGCCGAGCATTTCCAGTACCACCGTTTCGGTTTTGCCATTCCTGACCTCTTCTGAAATATAGTTATTATAATAATCAATATTCTCCTGCACGGCTGATGCATTCAGGTCATTTGCCAGTGCCTGGCGAAGCTGGTCTAAAAATTCACTTCGATTCATGCTTAAGCTCCTTTATACTTTAAAAAGCAAATCACCATAAGAAGGCATCGGCCACTTGTCTTTTTCGACTATCATCTCCAGTTCATCAACCGGTCTGCGCAATGCTTCCATTGCCGGCATTACCTTCTTATAGTAATATGTAGCTCTTTCCAACCCTTCCGGTTCTACTGCCGCTGCTTCTGTTTCAGTTTTTAAACACTTAAGAGCTTTTGAAGCTTCTTTTAACAGAACTGTAACATTATGAAGCAATTCGGACTGTATTTCCGCGTCTTCTCCGACTGTTTTCACCACATTAACAGTCTCCGCAAGATTTCTGGTCACATTCACAACAGCCGGTATAATCTGTTTACTCGCTACATCAATCATCGTACGCGCTTCAATATTAATAGCCTTGGCATAATTTTCGTATTTGATCTCCTCGCGGGATTCCAACTCTGCTTTCGTAAATACATGGAACCGCTCAAACATTTTCACCGTCTGATCGGTGGTCAGGGCCGGAAGCGCTTCCACCATTGATTTAATATTGGGTAGTCCGCGGCGCTCGGCTTCTGCCACCCACTCTTCAGAATAACCGTTTCCATTGAAAATAATACGCTGATGTTCGGCAGCATATTGTTTGATCAGATTATGAACCGCTTCATCAAAGTCGGACGCCTGTTCTAAAATATCACAAGCTTCTGCAAAACTCTCAGCCACAATCGTATTAAGCACAATGTTGGAGGAGGCAACCGAATCTCTGGAACCAACCATCCGGAACTCGAACTTATTTCCAGTAAAGGCAAACGGTGAAGTCCGGTTACGGTCAGTCGCATCTTTTGAAAGATTGGGCAGCCATTTCACATCGGTCAGAAGCTTACCACCTTTCAAACTATGGGTCGCCTCACCTGTAGTTATCAGCTGATCCAATACATCGTCCAGCTGTTCTCCCAGAAATACCGAGATAATCGCCGGTGGTGCCTCGTCCGCTCCCAGGCGGTGATCGTTTCCCGGATCGGCCGCCGATTCACGGAGCAATTCCGCGTGTTTATCTACCGCCCGCAGAATGCAGGTCAGCACCAGCAGGAATTGAATGTTTTCATGAGGTGTTTTTCCCGGCTCAAGCAGATTCTTGCCGTTATCAGTGATGATCGACCAGTTATTATGTTTGCCGGAACCATTCACACCGGCAAACGGCTTTTCATGCAGCAGACATTTCAGTCCGTGCTCATTGGCTATCCGCTTGAGGGTCTGCATGACGATCTGGTTATGATCGACAGCCACGTTACATTCCGAATAGATCACCGCCAGTTCGTGCTGAGCCGGTGCTACTTCATTATGCTGGGTCTTGGAAGTCACCCCCATCTTCCACAATTCCTGATTGACATCACGCATAAAAGCCGCGATTCGGCGGCGCAATGTGCCAAAATAATGATCATCCAGCTCCTGTCCTTTCGGCGGCATTGCACCGAATAGCGTACGGCCGGCAAAAATCAAATCTTTTCGCTGATAAAATTTCTCACTGTCAATTAAAAAATATTCCTGTTCCGCCCCGACCGATGGCGTTACCCGTTTAGAAGTCGTATTACCAAATAGCCGAACCAGGCGGATCGCCTGCGTATTGATCGCATCCATGGAACGAAGAAGTGGTGTCTTCTGATCCAATGCATCTCCGGTGTAAGAGCAGAAAGCTGTCGGAATGCATAAAGTTCCACCTGCCGCATCTTTTCTCACAAATGCCGGTGAAGTACAATCCCAGGCTGTATAACCCCTTGCTTCAAATGTCGCTCTAAGTCCGCCGGAAGGAAATGAAGAAGCATCTGGTTCACCCTTGATCAATTCTTTGCCGGAAAAACTCATCAATACCTTCCCGCTTGGAAGCGGCGCCGATATAAATGAATCATGTTTCTCCGCAGTAAATCCTGTTAAGGGCTGAAACCAATGCGTATAATGGGTTGCACCTTTCTCAAGCGCCCATTCTTTCATTTCATGTGCGATGACATCCGCTGTCGTAAGCTCCAGGTCTTTTCCCTCTTCAATCGCCTGCTTCAAATCCTTATAGACCTTCTTGGGCAATCGCTCCTGCATCACCGTATCATTAAATACGTATTCCCCAAAAGATTCTGCAACATTAAATAATTCGTCCATCCTTTATTTCCCTTCCTATTGCGATAAATACTTATAATAAAAAGCGTTCCAATGAAACTGGAACGCTTTTTTAGTCCCTACGCTTTTCCTACTGAACCAAACAATTCCATCTTTTCTTTAACAGTTGCGATAATCGCATCTGAACCTGGTTTTAATAGTTTACGCGGATCAAAGCCTTTGCCTTCTAAGTCCTTGCCTTCTTCTATATATTTACGTGTTGCCGCTGCAAAAGACAACTGGCACTCTGTATTAACATTAATCTTAGCTACGCCCAGATCAATGGCTTTTTTAATCATATCTTCCGGAATACCGGTTCCCCCGTGAAGTACCAACGGCATATCACCGGTCAATGCCTGAATTGCATCCAGCGTCTCAAAGCTTAATCCTGCCCAGTTATCCGGATATTTTCCGTGAATGTTGCCGATACCTGCTGCCAGCATGTCGATGCCGAGATCTGCAACCGTCTTGCACTCCTGTGGATCTGCACATTCACCCTGTCCGATCACTCCATCCTCTTCACCGCCGATTGATCCGACTTCCGCTTCAATAGACATTCCCTTTTCTCTGCAGATGGCTACAAGCTCTTTTGTCTTAGCTACGTTTTCTTCAATCGGATAATGTGAACCATCGAACATGATGGAAGAAAAGCCGGCTTCGATGCACTGCATACATCCTTCATATGTCCCATGGTCAAGATGAATTGCTACCGGAACTGTAATATTATAGTATTCCAGCATACCGTTAACCATTCCCATGATTGTTTTATATCCGCCCATATATTTTCCAGCACCTTCAGATACTCCTAAAATAACCGGTGACTTTGTTTCCTCTGCTGCCAGCAAAACAGACTTTGTCCACTCCAGATTGTTGATGTTGAACTGTCCTACCGCATAATGCCCCGCCTTTGCTTTCTGTAACATTTCTTTTGCTGATACTAACATAAATTTACATCCTCCGTTTCTTGTGCTAAGACCAATTTATTCCTTTAACAAATATACCACCAACTCTATATCAAGTCAAGTTTCACGTGGCCTGTTACCCGCTCCTTACTGCAATGATTGTCAGTTCCCTCACTACTTCGTAGTCCGTATCCATGCAATGACTGTATCATTTGAGCAATCACTTGAAAGTCTTGCCGCTTCATTCAAACCAATCTTACCTTTTAGACACTGTTCAACAATCTTAACCTTTTATACAAATTCAAGTTTCAGTTTAGTTATTTAATGTCTATCAGTTCTTCTTGCTAAACCCCTTTTGATATATTAAAATATAATCATAAACTGGTATAGCAATAGATAATTATATTATTACGTTTATCCCCAGCCTTATGGTTGGTAAGATAATATAGAGTGTGTAAAGGACTTTTCAATAAAACCCAGAAAAAAACTAAAGAAGAGAGGTAAGAACATGGAATTTGCAAACAAAGTGCGGGATTTCGCAAAGCGAATTGAAAAGATGAAGAGCAGCATTCAGACCGAAGAAGCTACAAAGACATCTCTAGTAATGCCCTTTTTTAGTCTACTCGGCTATGATGTTTTTAACCCTATGGAATTCTGCCCTGAGTATGTCGCGGACGTAGGAATCAAAAAAGGAGAAAAAGTGGACTACGCCATTATGAGTGATGGAGTACCGCAGATCCTTGTGGAATGCAAAAGTTGCACAGATAACTTAGATAAGCATAGCTCACAGCTTTTTAGGTACTTCGGTACGTCCAATGCAAAATTTGGTATTCTCACAAACGGAATAGGCTACAAGTTTTATACAGATTTAGAAGAATCAAACAAAATGGATTTAACACCATTTTTGGAGGTCAATCTTTTAGACATAAAAGATGCACAACTGAATGAGATAAAGAAGTTCTCCAAAGACAGCTTTGACACGGACAAAATATTCAGCACTGCGTCGGAGCTTAAGTATTCAAATTTAATAAAAGATTACCTTGCAAAAGAATTAGACTCCCCAACAGATGAATTTACGCGCCATGTCCTCGGCTTCGTCTATGATGGACTGAAAACCCAAAAAATCGTCGAAAAATACAAGCCTTTAGTTAAGAAAGCATTTACATCGTTTATAAATGATATTGTGAACCAAAAAATATCATCTGCTCTTACTGTTACGGATGAACAGGACGCAGAACCAACTACCGATAAAGCTACAGTGGGGGGAAGAAAAAGAAACATCATCACGACAGATGAGGAATTACAAGCATTTTACATAGTCAGAGCCATAGCTGCCGAAGTGACCAGTATTCAAAACATTGTGTATAGAGACACTGAAAGCTATTTTGGAATCCTATTTCAAGACAACAATAGAAAACCTATCTGCCGTATAAATTTCGACAAAAAACAGAAACAGATTATGATCCCAGATAAGGAAAAAGTTTTTACCAAATATAATGTCATTGACATTAACGATATCTATAAGTACAAACAACAAATACTGGATGCAATCAAACTATACATCACAGAATAATATTATTACCCCCAACCTTATGGTTGGTATGATAATATAGAGAAAAACGATGATTGAGGAGGATGCAAATATGGACACTTGTCCCAAATGTAATAGTTGGGATATCGAGCAAAGAAGTAAATGGGATGGTGGAATGGGAAAATGCAATGAGTGTGGTGCAGAGTTCACGTGGGATGAAGATGCTAATCATCTTAATGCCACGAATTATTTCGAGGAAAAAAAATCCTCTTATTCTACTAAAAACAACGAATTAACCGATTTTATAAAAGTTGATCCCATAGATAATAATTCATTAATTACTTGCCCCCGTTGTGGATCCACACAAATCAGCGCAGACAAGAAAGGTTTTAGCGTTGGAAAAGCTGTTGCCGGGGTAGCACTCGCAGGCGGTGTAGGTGTAGTTGCTGGCGGGATTGGAGCAAAGAAAGTAATTGTGACCTGCTTAAACTGCGGCAAACAATGGAAAGCTGGAAAGCAATAAAACTAAAAACCGCCCCACAACTAAGGATGTGAGCTGGTATCAAAAATTTAAGCCGTATAAAGATGAATCCAGGAAGATAAAATTAAAGGAAAAATACTTAGAGCCAGCAGAAATAAAAAAGCTATTGGCATACATCGAAAAGACCAACTGCGAACATTGGTATCTCGTTACAAAGTTTTTGCTGCAGTCAGGACTCCGATTTGGTGAGTTTGCCGCATTGGAAAATGACGACATTGGAAAATCTGTTATATCCGTTACAAAGACTCTTGATATCGTAAATAAGGAGGCCACGCCACCAAAAACAGCCAGTTCCAACCACGAAGTATTTATTCAGCTGGAGCTTGCCGAAACGATAAGGGAGATTAAGCATTTTGCAAAAAAACAAAGGATATTGTTTGGACATGGTAAAAGTAATGTGTTTCTGCCAAGAAATGACGGCACACCGACCAGGTATGATGCGTATGAAAAGTTTCTGCGTGAAACCTCTGAAAAAGTTCTGGACAGGAAAATTAGCGCTCACGCCTTAAGACACACCCACGCATCGATATTGGCGGCACAAGGTATAAATATAGAAACTATTTCCCGCCGGCTTGGTCACGAAGATAGCAAAATAACAAAAGCGATATATCTGCACGTAACCAAACAGTTGCGTGAAAAAGATAATGCGGCGATTGCAGGAGCTAAAATAATTTAACTTGCCCCTTTTCTGCCCCTTTTCCATAAATCCAGAAGTCGAGACAGCTTGCAAACACCGCATTTATCATGTTTTTCGATTTTCTTAAAATGACCCCTAGGGGAATCGAACCCCTGATTCCACCGTGAGAGGGTGGCGTCTTGACCGCTTGACCAAGGGGCCTTTGCTATGAGCACTTAGTGCCTGTCCTTCAGGCACTTACGTGCGATGCATGTCACTGCACTTAGCGAGGTCTTTTCGAGCTTAGTACAGGGACGCGTTCGTCATTGGCTGATACTAAACCATCCAACCCCACCCGCACATTATAGCTCATTTCACCCCAAGATTCAAGTGTTTTTTATCCGATGACTAATCTGCCCTAATACCCCCGCTGAACAAGTCTCGCTTTATTCCGCCTTTTCTTCCAGCTTCTCCGCACTCCGCCCCGTAAGCTTCTCGATCCGATCGTTCGGAACCATGATCTTCAGCGCCTGCCTATCATTCTCAATCATTACAAAATCATGATCTCCCCCGAACTCACCATCCAGGGTCCAGGCAATCTCTTCATCGGATTCAAAGGTAATCTTACCGGTTTTAAAAGCATACATATGCTTAGAATCGATGTCGTTGAGCAGTAGCGCACCAATGATCTCCTGCATCTCAATAGCATTCTTCGGATTCTTAATCAAAGTCACCTCAAATTCACCATCATCAAATACCACCCGATCCCCGATCATATTACGGAATCCACCAACGGATCGGGAATTCGTAACCATCCCGTAGATAAAATCCTCTTCAATCTCTACATCATCATAGGTGATCTTCATGCAATAAGAAGGAATATTAAAAATCCTTTTGCTCCCTTCTAATACATATGCAAGGTGACCAAAAATATTTTTCATCTCCTGCTTAGTCTGATAAGAAACATCGGTAAACAGCCCGAAAGCTGCAATATACACAAAAACATCATCGTTAAATACACCGATATCACAAGAAAATGGAACCCCGTTTACCGCTGTATCCGCCGCTTTGAGCAAATCCCGCGGAATATAAAGGCTGTTGGCAAAATCATTGGTCGTTCCGGTGGGGATGTATCCGATCGAAGTCTTTCTCTCCCGATGCATCATCCCTGTCACCACTTCATCGATCGTCCCATCGCCGCCGCTGCATATGATCAGATCATATTCTTCATCATACCCCCGGACCTTGCGGTATGCATCATGATAATTCTGAGTCGGATAAATCGTTAATTCATGCCCCGACTTTACAATAATATCAACGATATCTGATAGCTTAGGCTTCAATAATCCCTTTCCGGCATTCGGATTATAGATAAATAAGGCTTTCTTCATATATACCTCCGATTATGCAAAAAGGACATCTGCATGTCCTTTTACCTGCTGTTGGATAAAAACTTTTCAATCCCATTTACCGCTACATCTTCATCATTCCCGTCGGCCACTACCGTCAAAGCATCTCCACCAGCCAGCTTGAGGCTCATCATTCCCATGATGCTCTTAGCGTTGATTTTTTTATTTTCAACCTCTATGTATATCTCGCTGTCATACTGACTGGCTTCCTGAACAAGCAAAGCGATCGGCCTTGCATCCAGACCCTCATTCAACTTGACGATAATCGGTTTTTTAATCATTGTTTTCCTCCTTGATTTTTCTTAACTTGTCTGCAATTTCACTCAACTTCCGCAGCCGGTGATTGATACCCGATTTGCCAACCGGCGGAAAGAGTGCCTCTCCTAATTCCTTTAGCGTTGCATCAGGCTGTTCCAGCCGCACGATTGCTGCATCTCTTAAACTCATGGATAACTTCTGAAATCCCATATGGTCTCTGATGTAAAGAATATCCTCTTTCTGCTTTACCGCTGCCGAAACGGTTTTATTTAAATTGGCCGTTTCGCAATTGACCGTGCGGTTTACATGGTTCCGCATTTCCTTGACAATTCTCACATTCTCCAACTCCATCAGAGCTACATGTGCTTCCATAATATTTAAAATATCTACAATCTGAGCACCTTCCTTCAGATATACAACAAACGACTTCTTTCTGCTCACGATCTTAGCTTCCATCTGAAAGCTGTTGATAATATTCTGTGCCTGAGCAGCCATCTCTTTCGTCTGAAAGACGATTTCAAAGTGATATGACTTATTCGGATCACTGATTGAACCAGCACACAGAAAAAGTCCCCGGATAAATGCCCGCTTACAGCATGCCTTTTGGATCACCACATTCCTGACACTCTGAACGGCCCGGCCATCTGCTTCCGATTCATGCAGTTTTACTGCTTCCAGAATGCGTACCGCCTCGGTCTGGCCGCTGACGATCACCGAATATACCGTTGTTTTTTTCAGCTTATTATGACGGACAAAAGTATCCGCCTTTATATTAAAGGTTTTTTTGATTAATGTAAAGCCCTTTCTTGCGACTGTCAGATTTTCTGTGGCGATCCTGACGGCGTATTTCTCCGTCTTTCTCCCGATGACCTCACCGCTCATCATAATAATAGCCGCAAGTTCAGCTATCTGGCAATGCCGGGCCGAATTCCACTGTCTGGATAATTCTTCTTTTACATTTCCTGAAAATGACATCTCCCACTACTTCCCCTTTATCCTGGAATCTTTTTCTACGTCCCGGTGCTCAAGGCTCATACTATAACTTTCCTCCTGACTCAGCGTATGGTACAGTTCATTCGCCAGAGTCACCGACCGGTGCTTGCCGCCGGTACACCCGATTGCGATTACCAACTGATGCTTTCCTTCTATAATATAGTTGGGCAGGAGGAACTTTATCATATCCTCCAGTTTCCATAAGAATTCATATGCTTTTTCATTCTCCATGACAAATTCTCTGACAGCTGCATCGTTCCCGCTCAACGGACGTAATTCTTCTATATAATACGGATTGGGCAGAAAACGTACATCAAATACCAGATCGGCATCGCTCGGAATCCCATGTTTAAAACCAAAGGAAAGAACCGCCACATGCAGGCTGGCAAATGCCTTGTTATTCACAAATATATGACGGATCTCCGCCTGCAGCTCGCGGGTCAGCATTCTACTGGTATCAATGATATAGTCAGCTTTACGCTTTAAAAATGCAACTCGTCTCCGCTCTTCGGCAATGCCGGTATCAATCCGGCCATCCCCGGAAAGGGGATGGAGCCGCCGGCTCTCTTTGTATCGCTTTACCAACACATCATCACTGCATTCCAAAAATAAAATCTCGTAATTCAACCGGGACCGGTCCATATTGTCCAGTATCTTTTCCAGCCGGCTCAGTTTCTCGCCGCTGCGGCTGTCAATACCGACGGCGATCTGCTCCACTTCATCATCCTGTTCTTCAATCATCTCGATGAACTTAGGCATCAGGGTGATGGGAAGATTATCTACGCAGAAATAATGCGTATCTTCCAGCATTTTTAAGGTCGTACTCTTTCCTGCACCTGACATTCCGGTTACAATTACCAGTCTCATCTAAAAATCTCCTAATCGTTTTACTTCCGGTTCCAGGGACACCCCAAACTGCTGATATACCTTTTCCCTTACCTGCTCCATTAAACTTACGACATCGGCTGCCGTTGCCTGATCTTTATTAATTACAAAACCACTGTGCTTTTCCGACACCTGCGCCCCTCCCACCTGGAAGCCTTTCAGGCCGGAATCCTGAATCAGCTTACCGGCAAAGTGTCCTTCCGGCCGCTTAAAGGTACTTCCGGCACTGGGATACTCCAGCGGCTGTTTGCTCACCCGTTCATCTTTCAGGATGTCCAGCTGCTTCTTTATTTCCCTTTGGTCACCGGCTTCAAGGCCAAGTTCCACCGTCAGGACCAGATATCCTTTTCTGGCAATCACACTCGTACGGTAGCCTAGCTCCAGTTCCTCTTTTCCCAGTATTCGTACTTCATTTTCATCGGTCAGTACAGTCGCTGAAAGAATGCGGTCTTTCATCTCGCTGCCATATGCTCCGGCATTCATCATTACTGCACCGCCGATTGTCCCGGGTATCCCGGAAGCAAACTCAAATCCGGCCAGGCCGCTTTCATAAGCGGCACCGGCCACCTTTGATAACAGCGCTCCAGCCTGTGCGGTAACGGTACTGCCGGTTACCGTGATGACATTCATATTCTTATAAATCTGAATGATTACTCCCCGATATCCTTTATCCCCTACCAACAGGTTGCTGCCATTTCCCATAATATAATAGGGCATCTTTTCCTGTCTGCACAATGTAACGACATCCTTTACTTCTTTTATCCCCTCCGGCATAATAAAATAATCTGCCGGGCCGCCGATGCGAAAAGTCGTGTGCCTCTTCATCGGCTCATCGATCAGTATATTCTTTTCGTTTATAATCTCTTTCAAATGCCTGTAAAATTCTCGACTCATAATCATCTCCATCTCTTTATCATCAACCCTTATGATACACCAAGTGTACTGTAAATTCAATGTGCACTTGCAAAACAGCGTGAAATACGGTATATTAATTTCATATATGTTTATATGTATATAAATATTCTTATGTTATTAAAAGGAGTGAATTTACACATTGGACCCTAGTGACGCCAAGCAGATTATTATTCTGATCATTTTATTAATGTTATCCGCGTTTTTTTCAGCTTCGGAAACTGCTATGACCACCGCAAATAAGATCCGCATCCGTTCTTTGGCCGAGGATGGAAATAAACGGGCAGAGACTTTGCTAAAGGTTGCCGGGAATTCCGGCAAGATGCTCAGCACTATTTTAATTTTAAATAATGTTGTCAACCTGACTGCTTCATCAATCACCACCAGTATCGCTATCAAGTTCGGCGGGTATGCCGTTGGAATTGCTACCGGAATCATTACATTATTAATCCTGTTATTCGGTGAAATCACACCGAAGACTATCGCAACCATATATTCAGAAAAAATTGCTCTGGCTTTTTGCGGACTGATCAATATATGTATGAAGCTGATTACACCGGTCGTCTTTCTCATCAACAGCATGTCTCTTGGTATTTTATTTATATTAAGGGTGGATCCCAATGCTAAAAATGATGCCATGACCGAAAATGAACTGCGGACCATTGTCGATGTCGGCCACGAAGACGGTGTTATTGAAGATGATGAAAAGAAAATGATTCATAATGTGTTCGACCTGGGTGACGCCAAAGCCAAAGATATTATGGTTCCCCGGGTACACATGACCTTTGCTGACATCGATAATACTTATGAAGAACTAATGCAGATATTCCGTGAAGACATGTTCACCCGACTGCCGGTTTATGAAGAAACCACCGATAATGTAATCGGTATTATTAATATGAAAGATCTACTGTTATTTGACAACTCCCAGGACTTCCATATCCGCAATATTATGCGCGAAGCCTATTTTACTTATGAGTATAAAAGTACTTCCGAGCTCTTAGTGGAGATGCGCGAAGCTTCTATCAGCATCGCTATCGTTCTGGATGAATACGGCGAGACCGCCGGCCTGATCACCCTTGAGGATCTGCTGGAAGAGATCGTCGGTGAGATCCGCGATGAATATGACGAGCATGAAGAAGAGCGTATTCAGCAAATCGGACCGTATGAATATGTAGTCGATGGTTCCCTCAGCCTGGATGACCTCAATGACTTTCTGGATATCAGCCTGGAAGCAGAAGATTATGATTCGCTGGGCGGACTTTTTATCGAACATCTGGACCGTTTGCCGGAAGAAGGAGATGAACTTACCACCTCCCAAAATATCCGGCTGGCCGTTGATAAAGTAGACAAAAACCGGGCCGAGATCGTCCACGTCTATTTACCGGAAGCAAAGCAGCAGGAAGTCGAAGAGTTGTTAGACTATGGCACCGACGAATAAATATTGCCGTATCACGGGATCATCCCGGTGGTACGGCATTCTTTAATTGGACGGTTCCATTTCCGGCTCCCCGTCATCGGTTAATTTCATTATATCACGGATCTCTTCTTCTGAAAGTCCGGTATACAGCACCAGTTCGTCAATCGTTACCTTACGCCCCATATCTTCGGTAATCTCTGTAATCTTATCATCGAGATCACGCACCTTTTTAACCATATGATTATCCCGGCGGACTACATCAATCTGCTCAGCAATGACCGCCTGGATTCCCTGCCGCAGTTCTGCTTCAATTTCCGCCTCTGCATGTTCTGCTGCAGTGAGGCTGTCCAGTGCCAGCATCAGACTTATATTCCCCTCCTGGATCATATCACCGATGAACACATCGGGATGCTTCAGCTCTGCGGCAATGTCCGCTACCCGGGCTAAATACAGCTCCAGCAGCCTGCTCCTTGCTATTTTGTCACCTGCCGCCGCCTGCTCAAACAGCTGGTATTTTTCAGCATCCGTCACGTGAACAATTCCCTGAATATCCTGCATGTATTCCTTTAAATAAGTTTTATCATCTTCTGACAGTGCCTGTACTGTCTCTTTATCTGCTGCTGCAACCGATCCGCTTTTTTGGATATAGCCTCTTACAACGACCTTTTGTGCCAGCAGATAGTCATAGACTAATTCCATCTGTTGGTCTGATAATCCATCCGCTTCAAAATATTGCTCTATATCCTCTTTGAGCAGCCGCATTCCCTGCTCTTTCGCTAAGTCCAAAATCCCTCTCAGTTTCTCTTGAAATTGTAACTTATCTGACATCTATATTCTCCTTTAAATTACATTACCCATCCCAACTCTTGCATTGCCGGCAGTTATTCTTAAATTCTACTAAATTACATTATATCCATATCCAAAGTATTTGTATACTCATTTTTGAAATCATATACCAAATCAAGCCCGGCGCTTTACTAGTATTTTTTTTACTTGTAATTGGATTATCCGTGGCCGGACTAATAATTATCAACACATTATCGAAAAAACTGTTCCGTTACAAGCTAATAGCCTTGAAAATATTCGGTATGGCGCATATAATATGTAATATGCTTATATAGATATTTATTTCAGAAACGGGTATGCGGAGAAATCAATTGACCCGCGTAAAAAGAGAAAAGAGTATGACAATGAAAAAAATAATAGCTAAAATTCTGTCTGAGTTTGACCCGAATCTCGAACTCCGCGTACAGGCGCTTTATTTGCTGGCCTATACCGGAATGGCAGCGGGCGTTATTACCGCGTTGTCCTCTGTCCTGACCGGCGCGGGACTTATTAACATCATCGTTAATCTGTCTACTCCGATGCTGGGATACATCTTTCTGCGTATAGCCCGGCGTTCGAGCCGTTATAAATTTTACGCGGTTCCGGCAATTTTGATTATCTTTATGATTGCTTTCCCTATAGCGTTTTTTACCGCGGGAGGCTACCGAAGCGGTATGCCTTGCTTTTTTGTATTTGCCTTGTTTTACACCGCGCTGATCATGGTCGGCCGTACCAGAACGATATTTCTTGTGAGTGAGTTTGTGCTTTATACCGCTTGCTGTCTCATCGCATTATGGTTCCCTGGTTCCGTAACATCTTTTCAAACAGAGCTTGCCTATGTCATGGACGTGATGACAGGCTTCATCGTTATCGGTTTTTCCCTGGTGCTCTTCGTTTTGCAATATACCCGTATATATGATAATCGACAGAAGCGGCTGGAGGAGCTGGATAAGCTGAAAACGGAGTTTTTGGAAAACGTCTCGCACGAACTGAAAACGCCGATCACTGTCATGTATGGCTATGCGCAGGACACACGGAACGAATTGCGGAAAACCCCTTTGGATGTGTCGGAGATGGATTTCAATCAAAACCGTATTGTCTCCGAAGCCGAACGCCTGAACCGAATGGTGAGCCAGCTTTTAGAAGTTACGGCTATTGAGGGTGGACGCTTCAAAATATACAAAGAACCGCTGTCACTCCCCGCCCTTTTACGCCGCGTGATCGACGCCAACTTTCCTGTGATAAACGAAAACGACAACCGGATTGTATCCCAAATCCCGGACGAGCTGCCGGACATTTATGCCGACCGGGACGCCATTGAACAGGTCGTGGTGAATCTCCTGTCTAACGCCGCCCGGCATACGAAGCAGGGCATGATCACGATAGTGCTGCCCTCATCGGACGCATGGCAGGAGGCACGGATAACCGATACCGGGGAAGGCATACCCCCGGAACTGCTGAATCAGGTTTTCCTGCGGTATATCGAGCGTGAAAACAGAATCACCGGACGCAGTGGAATGGGGCTTTATATCTGTAAAAAGATCATTGCTGCCCACGGCGGCGAAATCGGTTTAGAGAGCGAACACGGCAAGGGAACGACGGTGTGGTTCCGGCTGCCCGTGGGAAAGGATGGCTGACAGATGAACGAATACAGACCTCTTGTGCTGATGGTGGAGGACAACTTAGATGTGCTGCGCCTGAATAAAAAATATCTCACGAAATCAGGATTTGACACAGTGAGCGCAACAACACTGGCCGAGACGAGAAAGATTTTAAAAACGCGGTCGCCGGATATTGTGATACTCGACATCCTTCTGCCGGACGGCAACGGGCTTACATTCCTGCCGGTGCTGAAAGCGCTTTGCGACGCGCCGGTGCTGTTCTGCTCCAGTCAGGGCGAGGATAATGATATGATACGTGGCCTTAACGCCGGCGGGGACGATTACATCCCCAAACCGTACAATGTGGATGTGCTGACGGCGCGCGTCGAGGCGCTTCTGCGCCGGGCAAAACGCGAGCCGGAGACTGTGCTTACAAAGGGAGATTTGACGTTGGATATGACTTCACAGTCCATAGTGGTGAATGGCGAAAGTAGCCAACTGCCCCAAAAGGAGTTTGCCGTACTTCTGTATTTTGTGCGCAACGAGGAGCGGGAAATAGGGGCGGTTGAGTTGTATCAGGCGGTATGGAATCAGCCAATGTGCGATGACGCCAACGCCGTTAAGATCGCCGTGACGCGCCTGCGAAAAAAGATAAGGCCGGCTGGCTTTGATATTATAAGTATGCGCGGCATTGGCTACTGTTTCGAGAAATCGGACAGTCCTATGCAATAACTCGGAACACGCACAAATTGCAGATTGCAAAAACCGCGAAGGTAACAATTTAGAAACCTTCGCGGTTTTTGCGTATGTGCATGTTATAGTGTAGATAATACTGATCATCGGGAGCGATGGCAATAACCATATTTAGATTGGAGGAATAAATATGTTGAGAACAAAGCGGGGAAACCGCATACTGGCTCTGCTGCTGGTCGTGCTGATAGCCTTCTCCCAGACCGCACTGGCATCTGCCGAGGACGGCGGCACGATGGTTGTCACCGCCTTTGATGCACTGGCGGAGGATGTAGCAATCCAACACGCAAGCGCGGGGACGGCGCAAAGCGCCCTGACCCTGCCGGACACATTGAACGCCGACATTGACGGCGGCTTGGACACAGTGACAGGCGTCACCTGGCAGTCCTCGCCAGCATATGACGGCGACACGGCGGGTACATACGTCTTTACGGCGGAGATACCGGGAGAATATGCCGTGGCGGACGGCGTAAGCGCGCCGACGATAACGGTGGCGGTGGAAGCGGTCGCCGTCGAAGCGGATACGGTTGTGACCGGTATGGACGCAGGGGTGCGGACAGCCCCGGGGATACAGCTGATGGCCGCGGATAACTGGTCTGACGAAGCGAACCGGGACACAGCATGGACAGATGGGGCCATTTCCACAGCTGAACAACTGGCCCAATTTGCCTATCTGGTTAACACAGGAACTTATGCAGGTGAAAATAATGTTTGGCTGACTGCCGACATTAATCTTGCGGGTAAAGAATGGACACCCATAGGAAATGAAGATGCCAATGATAAAACATACGCAGGCATCTTTAATGGAAATGGATTTACCGTCAGCAATATGACCATTACCTATTTTACAGGAGAAAATAACGTTGTAAATCTATATGGTCTGTTCGGACTAATAGAAGGTACTATTAAAAATGTCAATGTTACCGGCAGTATAATCTGTTCTGTAACTTATGATTATTATTGTTATATTGGCGGTATCGCCGGATACTCTTATTTTGGAAGTATCAGAAATTGTACAAGTAATGTGGATATTACTGTTAATTCTACCACTCTAAACGCCTCGGATATCGGAGGAATTGTCGGCGGAAACTGCGGTGAGGTGATCGGGTGTGCAAACTACGGGGATATCTATCTGAAATACGGCAATGCGGTTTATTTAGGCGGTACTATCGGATTCAATGTCGGAATCATCGACCGTTGTGAGAATCACGGCGATATAGAAAGCTATACACCTTATATCGGCGGAGTTGTCGGTTACAGCTATAAGGAAACAGGCTATTATGAAAATCCTTCCGTGACAAATTGTTACAATACAGGAGATATAAAGGACATTGGTAATTATAGTTATCCTTATTATGGCGGCATTGCCGGCTATATTAACAATACTCTGGTTGAAAATTGTTACAATACAGGTTCCCCTGTCAATATGAATGCCAAATGGGGGAATTTAATAGGCTATTTAGTAAATGCTTCTTTTCTTGAAAACTGCTACTTTTTAGATAACGGGAATTCCGGTCTTGGAAGGCTCGCAAATGACTTTATTTCAGCGAATCCCGGCAGCGACATGGGTACGGAATTAACTGAGAGCCAAATGAAAGCGCTGGATTTTGTAGCGCAGCTCAACGGAACGGAAAATGCGTTCCAATATAACGAAGGCGGCTATCCTGTTTTGTCATCGCTTCCCATAACTGTTACAATCAATGTTACGCCAGCGGATGCTCTTGTTGTTGTTAAACAGGGTTACTCCGTCATTGACCCGGAGACTGACGGAACGTATTTACTGCTCCCAGGCGCTTATGAAATTACGGTAAGCGCAGAAAATTATGCGGCTCAGACGGTAAGCGTTGAAATTACGTTAAATGAAGCTACACATACGATTAATATTAACTTAGTTATCCTTCTGGCCGATTATTCGGCGGTTGATGCGGCCATTGCCAGAGTCCCGTCCGATTTGAGCGTTTATACCAGCTCTTCGGTAAAGGCCCTCAATGACGCGATAAACTCGGTTGTACGAGGGAAAGACATCACCGAACAGGATGTTGTCGACGGATATGCGAAAGCCATAAACGACGCCATCGACGCACTTTACAGGGTATATACATTTACCACCAAATTTGGCACCTTTACAGGCACAGGCGATCTGAGCGGCACAGTCAACGGACCATATGACAAATTTGTAAGGCTGCTGATTGGCGTTGTGGAAGTGGATTCCAAAAACTACACCGTCACCGAGGGCAGCACGGTCGTCACGCTGAAAGAGAGCTACTTGAAAACGCTGGCAAACGGCAACTATACCGTTACGGCGGAGTTTGAAAACGGTACTGCCGAAACCACGCTGAAAGTGGCGGTCAAAACGGGCACCTCCACCAGCAGCACCGCTTCCCCCCCCACGGGTGACAACAGCATAATCTGGCTGTGGATTGCGCTGACAGCGGCAAGCCTTGGCTCACTGGGCGTGCTTGCTGTCATCAGCAAGAAGCGCAGGAAAAGAAAGACATAATGGTATAAATTTAAAAGACGAGGTCGGGGAACCGTATTGGCTCCACGACCTCTTTGCGTCAATCATGTTGACCATTCCAACCCATTGTCCCCAAATTTCGATGTAATATTTAGGTTCTTCCGACAAGGTGCGACACTACCAATGTCTGATATCCTGCTCTTTTAAGCTGCTGCTCCATCTTTGCCGCATCATCCAAATCAGCATAATCGCCGACTTTAACCCGGTCATATTGGCCATAATTATCGATATAAGCCGGGAAATCCTGAGCGGTCAGCTCATTCATCAGCCGTCGGGCATAAGCCGGATTACGGAATAGGCCCACCTGGACACTATAGTTCGTCGTCGGATGCGGAATTTCCGGTTCCGGATCCGTTTCTCCTTCCAGAGTTCTCAGGATTCCATCGGCAATTCCCTGTGCCACGGCATCAAAATTCTCATCAAATAACCGGTTATCATGATCTGAATTAACAAACCCGGCTTCTACTAAAAGCGCCGGCATATTCGTCCTTCGCAGAACGTAAAGACCCGGCCGCGTCTTTACTCCCAGATTAACAAAACCGATATTTTCCAACGCACCATCGATGTTTTCTGCCATCTCGTATTTGATTCCGGTCCGGTCATAAACCAGTGTCTCTACGCCGGAAACCTCATTATCGGTTGGAAATGAATTACGGTGAATCGATACGAAATAATCTACTCCCGCCTGATTCGCCATCGCAACTCTTTCGGCTAGCGGTAAAAATATATCTGTTGTTCTGGTATATTGTACATCAACTCCTTTGTTTTGCAAGATTTCTCCCACAGCCAGTGCAAGCCGCAGATTATCATCTTTCTCCTGTCTTCCATTATAAACAGCACCTGGGTCAGTACCTCCGTGCCCTGCGTCTACCATTATTGAAACAGGCATAATAAACCCTTTCCACAACCATTTGTTATTAGGATATGTGGAAAAAAGATATTTGGTTCTTAAGTTCTTCTTGTAATTCTTCTATTCAGCTTCCAGATTGCGGATGAAGCCGATGTAACTGGTTATAAAATATGCTGCATACACAATTGAGAATGCCAGCACTGCTAATATATAATAAGTAAAGTCAGCTGCCTGAATGCCAGTATAATAGACGAATCTTTCACTCGCAAACAAACCGATGAACATACTCAGAATAAGCGACACGACATATGGGCACAGATAATAAACGGTCAGCTGTTTCAGGACTACTTTCCGGATTTCCCGTTTATTCATTCCCAATTGCTTCAATATCATATAACGGAACCGGTACTTCGCAGAATCACTTAACTGCTGCACTGCCAGAATAGTCAATGCGGCACACAGAAAGACAATACCAATATAGGCCAGAATAAAGCACATTGCCACAATGATGAAGGAGCCTTCTGTTCTCACATAACTGGCTACCATCACATCATCCGCCATGGTCAGGATCTGATTGCTGCCGGTCCCTGTTTCGATCGCATACAGATATTCCGATGAGGTTTCATCAAAATAATCCTTTACTTCCCGCAATTTTTCCCGGAGTCCTACCGGAGCCTCGCCCTGCGAATCTACAGTCAACACAGAATAATAAGGGGTTAGGTCAGCAATTGCCTCGTCCGGCACAACGATAATATAATCCGCCCCATTTATCCCTTCCTGCGAAAGCGGTTCTAGATTAACCGCCTGGCAATGATAGGTCCGATCACCGGCTTTGACCGCAACACTCCTCTTCATTTCTTCCCATTCATCTTCAAACTTCTCTTTTCCATGAAGAATATAATTACCATCCTGAAGATCAATCTCTTCATACCCCAGCATTCCCCGAATGTAGTTATAATCGCTGACACCGATATAGGTATCATAACCAAAATAAGTGCTGGTACTATATTTCCCATCGATAAAGACATCATTCTTATAGGTACCGTCAACCCGGGCATACATAAAATCATTAACTGCATTGGTACCATTTTCATATATAATATAACTATGATAATCTATCACTTCGGTATTCTCATTGATCACCATAAGCTGCTCTGCAAAGGTTTCATCCGGTTGGTCGCTCATTACTGCCACATCAAACGGAGCCTGATGATTCAGTTCTCTTTTCTGATAATCGGCAAACATCATCACGATCGTCCATCCCAGCAGCGCTGCGGTAAATAATATTGTCAGCGTTCCCATCGTAAAGCGCATTGTCCTGATCTTCGACGCCAACTGCCGGAACACAAATAATCTCGCATTGTAATATATTCCGTCTGGCCGGCTCTTAATATAACTAACAAAAAACGAAGACAAACCAGCATATAAAAGATAGATTGCCGCTGCCAGTCCAATGATATAGCCCCATACCGAACGAATGGTCATCCCCGCTGTAAATACCATAACGTAAAAGAACACAATATAAGCTGCTGCGATGAGCACAAAGACTTTCTTCCAGGTACTGCGTCCATGGATAACCTGCTCATTCTGCTTATCCATATAGATGAAATCCCGGATATGCATCTTCTTAAATCTCCTTTTCACCCGCCAGAGTGCAAGCACATAGGAAAACACCAATATTCCGACCGTTATGAGCACGCCCCACAGATTGAGGTTCAGGGTAATATGGTAGTCAATATCCAAAATAGAATAAAAAACGTTTACGAAAACTTTCTGAAAAATAAAACCTGGTATAACTCCGAGCAGCATTGACAAAAAACCGAGAATAATATTTTCCCAGCGAAATATCCTGGCGATCTGCTTCTTTTTCATTCCCAGCAGCATATAAGTCCCGAACTCCCGTCCGCGCTTCTCCAGCATAAAATTCACCATATAGTGTACCAGCCAGATGATGATAAACATAATAAAAAACGACGCCATCAAGGTCAGAGCCACAAAAATACCCAAATCACTATAGATCGCCTTCATATCTTCAGAAAACATCATTCCGTGAAAGGCAAACATCAGCGCCGCTATAACAGTCATAGTGATCAGATAGATCAGGTAATCCCCGGCTGATCTTTTCACGTTCCTGAAGGTAAGCTTACTAAGCATTGGCGATGCCCCCTCCCGTTAAAGAAAGCACATCCAATATCTGATTTAAGAAATCCCGTCTGGATTTCCCCTTCCGTATCAACTCATGGAAAATCCCGCCATCCTTCAGGAACAGAATACGCTTGCAATAACTGGCTGAAAAGGCATCATGGGTCACCATCAGAATGGTCGAATCCATCTCTTCATTTAAGATCACAAACGTATCCAGCAGCATCTGCGCTGAACGGGAGTCCAGCGCTCCGGTCGGTTCATCAGCCATAATGACCATCGGATTATTCACAACCGCTCTGGCACAGGCACATCTCTGCTTCTGTCCGCCCGATACCTGATAAGGAAATTTATCACGTATTTCATAAATCCCCAGCCGCTTCATCACCTCATCTGTCCTTTTAATGATTTCACTTTTCTTTTTATTCTGAAGGGTCATCGCCAGGGTGATATTTTCTTCCATCGTTAAAGTATCCAGCAGATTAAAGTCCTGAAAAACGAAACCTAAATTTTCTTTCCGAAATTCGGCCAGCTGCTCTTCTTTCAGGGTCGTGATGTCGGTATTCTGAAAATACACATGTCCTGCCGTCACATTATCAATTGTTGAGAGAACGTTTAAGAGGGTTGTTTTTCCTGATCCGGAGGCTCCCATGATACCGGTAAATTCCCCTTTCTCGATTGCAAACTCAATACGGTTCAGCGCCTTAGTCATATTGCCTTTGCTGCCGTAATATTTCTCTACCTTCTCAGCATATATTAATCTTTCCATAATTCTCACATTCCTTTCTGCCAGTATACCAGCGGGACAGTATACTAATTTACGGTTATCTTACCGTATTGATCAGCCTTCTGGTATGCAGTTAGCTTTCCTGAACATTACAGTTTTGAAAGATAACTATTCTTGGGAAAGATAAAATATATCTCAGTATATTTATCCGGAATTGATTCTGCCCCTATTTGAATCTCCAGTTTACGGCATAATTTCCGACACAGATAAAGACCTATGCCGGTAGACCTCTCCCGCTCCCTGCCGTTCGAGCCGGTGAATCCCTTTTCAAAGATTCTGCCTATCTCATCCGGGGGGATTCCGATCCCGGCGTCTCTAATTGTCAAACGGGTACTGTTTCCTGCCGGTTCAGCGCGAAAGATGATTTCGCCGCTGTTGGATTTTTTATATTTAATCGCGTTATTCAGGATCTGCGTCAGAATGAACTCCAGCCATTTCCGGTCGGTCATGATACTGATTTCGTCACATTCGATCAGAACATTCATCTGATTCTGGATCAACAGGTATTTATTCTTGCCGACCAGCTTTAAAATCACCTGCTTCAGATCGGTTTCCACCACCAGGTAATCTTTATATACCTGATCGGAACGGGCATAAAAAAGAGCCTGCTCGACCAGATTTTCCATTTCGGTTAAGTAGGCCTCGATCCGCCGGTCTTCCGCCTGCTTGCTATTATGACTGGCCAGGCGCATGCCGGTAATGGGCAATTTTACTTCGTGTATCCACCCTTCAATGAATTCCCGGTACTCTTTCTGGGAATCTTCCAACTGATAAATCTGTTCAATGACCGCTTTATTTGACCGGTACAGGATATCTTTATACAACTGGTCGGAAAGCCGCCACGAATTACCCAGAAATTCCTGAACTAAATAAGGCTGGTCCAGATTTTCCATCAACTCTTCAATCTGGTCAAAGTATTTCTTTCTGCCACGATAATCAATATACAGATAAACTACCAGAACTACCACCCATATCAAAGAGATTAACAGCACAGTCACCGAACTGCTCGCAGTTGCCAGCAGATAAAGGCTCAGGAAAAACAAACTGATCCCATTCAGAAGCAGTACCATGATCTTATCCTTTAAATATGCGAAAGCTGTCATATGCGGTATCCTGCTCCTCTCTTGGTCTCAATAAAGTCAGTAACACTGATCTCCTCAAGCTTACTGCGGATTCTGGTGACCGTTACACTCAATGCATTATCATCGATAAAGACTTCGTTATCCCACAAATATTCAATCAGGTCTAACCGCGGAACCACCTCACCCTGACGGCGGAACAGATAGTGCAATAATTTACACTCGTTCTTAGATACTTCAACCTGCTGCCCCTGATACTCCAATTTATAAGTACGGATATCCAGCTTCACACCCCTGTGTTCCAGCACATACTGCTCTTCCTCCGGCTTCCTTCCGGTTCGTTTCAGAACCGCCGCAATCCGGGCCAGTAACAGCGATGGATGGTACGGCTTCGCGATATAATCGTCACCGCCGGCCAGCATACCTTTAATCTCCGCCATTACATCATCATCACTGGTCACAAAAATAATCGGGATATCGGTATGCCGACGGACTTCCTGACAAATCTCCCGGCCGTTCTGCCCGGGCAGCTTAATATCCAGCAGAACCAGATCCGGCTGTACCCTGACAATCTGCTCCGAAATATTGTCGAATTGCTCTGCCGCAACCACTTCATACATCGCTGATTCCAGCAGCACCTGCAGATCTTCACGGATATTCTTTTCATCTTCAACAATCATGATTTTCATAATATATCTCACTCACTTTGCCGCAATTCAGCCAAAAATCTTTCTCCATATTTTTCAAACTTAAACTCTCCCACCCCGGTAATCGCAAGCATGTCCTGTTTTGTCTCAGGATTCACCCTGCTCATCAGAATCAGCGTCTTATCGGAGAATACAATATATGGCGGCACGTTCTCCGCCCTGGCAATCTCTCTCCGAAGATTACGCAGCCTCTCAAACACCAGCTCTTCCGCTTCTGATAGAACGATCCCGGCAGTGTTCCGCTGCTTCTTTTTCTTCGCTGCCGCCTTCGGTTCACGTTCTTGTTCTTTGACCATCTTCATCACGACCGGTTCGGTCTGCTCTAATACAACTTCCGATCGTTCCGTCAATTTGACAATACTATATTCATCATCGGTAATGGCCAGATAGTTGTTCAATAGCAGATGATTGATCATCTGACGCAGTTTATAAACCGGTGTTTTGGCCAGTTCACCATAAAATGGGTTCTCATTCATATTATATTGACGGATCTTAGCCGTATTCGCTCCGTGAACCGTGTCGATGATCACATTCACCCCATAACGCTGACGGCTGGTCTTAACACATCCGATCAGAACCTTTGCCGCATCAGTAATATCCAGTGTTTCAAACTGAGTCAGACAATTGGAACAGTTGCCGCAGTAATTAGAATGATATTCACCGAAGTACCGGAGAATATAATCCCTCAGACACTCATTTGTAAAACAGTAAAAGGTCATCTTCCGCAGCCGTTCACGATCCCGTGCCATGACAAGCTCCCTGGTGACATCATCCAGCTCCTGGTTATCCTGGTTGTTATTAATAAAAAACTGGTTGGTTATAACGTCTTGCCCGCTGTACAGCAAAATGCAGTCTCCCGGTTCGCCGTCCCGGGAACAGCGGCCCACTTCCTGATAATAGGATTCCAGATTCTTCGGCATATTATAATGAATGACATACCGGACATCGGCCTTATCAATCCCCATCCCAAAGGCATTGGTAGCAACCATTATCAGCTTGCGGTCATAGATGAAATCTTCCTGATTCCCTTTTCGTTCCACATCACTAAGACCGGCATGGTAGCGGGTCACCGACAGCCCCTCATCGGTCAGCCGCTGACAGATCTCTTCCACCAGCTTGCGGGTCAGGCAATAAATGATCCCACACTGATCAGGATGGCGGTCGATAAAGTTTTTCACCGCACTGTATTTATCCTTCGGTGATTGGACACCCAGATATAAATTAGGGCGGTCATAGCCGGTTGCAACCAGCTCCGGTTCTCTCAGCATCAGAATATCGACAATATCCTCTTTGACCTCTTTCGTGGCCGTTGCGGTAAAAGCACTGATCACCGGCCGGTTCGGCAGCTGCTTGATAAAATCCGTAATTTTCAAATAACTGGGACGGAAATCCTGGCCCCACTGGGATACGCAATGGGCCTCATCCACTGCTACCATTGAAATCTCCGTATTTAATGCAAAATCCAGAAAATTTGCGGTCAGCAACCGTTCCGGTGCAACATAGATGATCGGATAGCGCCCTCCTCTGGCATATGACAACGCCTTGAAATATTGATTCTCGGTTAAAGAACTATTTAAAAAGGCCGCATGAATTCCTGCCTGATTGAGGGCTGTGACCTGATCCTTCATCAGCGAGATCAGCGGCGAGACCACAATCGTAATCCCTTTCATAATCAGAGCCGGAATTTGAAAACACAGTGATTTCCCGGAACCGGTCGGCATGATGCCCAGCGCATCCCGACCCGTCAGAATACTGTCGATCAGCTGTTCCTGTCCTTCCCGGTATGTATCGTAACCAAAATATTGTTTTAGTATTTGATGTTTATCCATTTAGTTGTAAATTCCTCCTTGCGTACCCTCCCTTGACAATGTACTACACGGTTTTGAAACAACAATTGTTAAGGGAGGGTAACCTTTATTCTACCACAAAACAAGTTACTTTTTTCAATTTAAATTAATTAATTATTGACACTGAAACTCTTGTATAGTATAGTCAAAACATACGAATCAGTAATGCTGATCGGGAAATGATAATAGAATATTGCGAGTAGAATTTGAGGATAAGAAAAAACGTTTGTTTTTTGTTGTCCTTTTTTTATTTCAAGGGAAATTGTGTCCTATGAAATAAAAACCCTCCGGGGGACCGCACAGCTGTTATCGAAAAAAGAGGTTTTCAATAAAAAATTTGGAGGTATGTTTTATGGCAGCAATCAAAGAAAACTTAAAGCAATCATTGCGGGAATTACATGATACCATGGGAATCCCGGGATGTGAGCAGGAGGTCATCCGCTATGTGCGTGACCACATCAGCCCTTACGCTGACGAACTGGAGATCACCACGATCGGTACCGTGATCGCCGTAAAAAAAGGGAACCGGCCGGGTCCCAATGTGGCAATTGGTGCGCACATGGACGAAATCGGCTTTGTGGTGAAAAATATTTTACCGACCGGTTTTCTGCTGATCGACAAAGTCGGCGGCGTTCCGGACAATATTATGCTCGGTCGTAAGGTTTTGGTCTCAACCAAAAGAATTCCCGGTATTATCGGAACTAAACCCGGTCATCTGCAGACTCCGGAAGAAGCTAAGACGATCCAGCCGGTATCTAAATGCTATGTTGATGTCGGTCTGGATACCAAAGAAGAAGTGGGAGCCGCCGGAATCTGCATCGGCGATCCGATCATCTTCAAGAGTGATTTTAATGAAATGGCTAATCCGGATCTTATCTCTACCCGGGCGATCGATGACCGCATAGGCTGTTCGCTGATTATTGAGATGTTCAAGAACATGGATCATGATTTCGCCGGTAATTTCTACGGTATCTTTACCGTTCGTGAAGAAGCCGGACTCTTCGGTGCCCGCAACGCCTTGACCGGACTGGATATCGACTACTCTATCGCCCTGGATACCATACCGGCCGGCGGAACTCCGGATCTTGATTCGGTACGGCAGCTGCCGGTTTACCTGGGTAAAGGCCCCGGACTTCCGATTACTGATGGTGTCGGCCATATCTATTTCCAGTTTATTCACCCTGGCGTACGCCGGATGATTGAAGAAACAGCCGCTAAGAACGATATTCCTCTGCAGGTTCTGAACCTTCTGGGTTATGGCTATGCTACCGATGCTTCGGCATTTTCTTATGCGAACCGCGGTATCCCCACCGCTACTCTGACCGTACCGAGAAGATACTCACATTCACCGGTAGAGCTGATCAATATCAACGATGCGGTACATCTATATTATCTGCTGACAGCAATCGTAAAAGATAATGAAAATATCGATTTATCATTTATCTAAATAAGCGTTTATTCACTCCACAATTACATAGAAAGGGAGGCCGTTACACTAACAAGTGTTTCCGGCCTCTCTTTTGCGGTCAGGGCCGCCTCCTCTGGTATGCTGGTGTATGGTATTGCAGCTAATAGATAGTTCCGCAGGTAAAATATAGGAAGATAGTGACCGCCAGCAAATCAGCGCAGCCTCCCGGACTGATATTTCTTTCAATAAACAGGCAGTCCAGAGCTTCAACCGCTGATAAATCCGTCTGGTCAGATGCTGTTAATTCCGCCAGCGTTTTAGCCGCTTCCTCTTTGGTCACCCGGGCGGTCACCATATCGTGGCGGGACAGCACATTCGTATCCTCAGCGCTGGCGATCAGACGCAATAAGGTATAGACGCCTGCCTGATTCATATCCATTCCCTGATCTAACCACTTTTGCAATTCCGGCAGCCCCCGCTTAAGAACGGTCGGGAATCCCTGCTCCGCCTCTTCACGGGCACCTTTTATGCCATAGCGTAGATACACCAATTCACCCTTGGTCGGGTGCTCTTTGCGGTCTATGTCATAATAAGCCTCTGCGCATAAACCGGCACATAACAGTTTCACTTCTGCTGTTATCCATTCAGGTGTCAGCAGACCTTCCGCACCGATCCGGCCAATAGCCCCGCACAGGAAACCCAGCGAGAAAATAATACCTTTATGAGTGTTGATTCCTCTGGTCAGGCCGAACATTTTCTTTTCTGCCTGCAGTCCGTATGTCTGCAGTGCTGACCGCGCTACATGATGGGATTGGCTTCTGGTCTCCATCCCGATCTTCGTAAAGCGGTCAAAGACTCCATGCAGAGCGCTGGCGGAATCAATAAAAGTATAAAAATCCATGTCTTTATGTGCCCCGCTGTTATTCCGGTCGACCAGTCCCGGCTTGGGGGTCACCGTCACCTCGTATAAAATGGCTCTGAGCGCATTCTGTCCAATCTGACAGGCAAATTCTTTTTCCATAAAGTATCCCTTCATAGTTCCATTAAAACCTTTTTCCGTTCAAATAACTGCACATCATATAAGCCTTTCGCCAAAACAGTTTTCTGCCCTGACAAAAGCTCCTTCACTTTAATACCATATAACTCCTGGTACTCTACTTCTATATCAAAACGCACCTGGCTGCTCTTTTCTAATTGATATATTCCCTGCGCCAGCTCTTCCAGGCGCTGACCGGCTCCAGACCGCGGCATCACATACAGATCAATATCAGAGTCCTGATTGCGGTAGGGCTGTCCGGTCATTACTTCCAGGGCGGACGATCCAAATAAACCAACATCCATACCGCAGCCCTTTGCCAGCTTATTCAGCTCTGCATAAATTCCCGTTTCATCCACCTTCTGAAAAACCTGAAAAGGACTGATCACTGCGTCAATACACCGTTTGGGAACCACACTATTCAATCTGATCCGGACCCCTTCCGGAGTATAATGGCAGGTGGAAAATCCCACCGCGATATCTTGCCCGGGAATATCTTCCTGTCTTTTAACAATGCCGGGGATTTGTTCCCCGGCAATGATCTGCATGATGAATGCCCGCTTCAGCTCCGGATGGTTGCTTCCGGCTGCCGCAGCAGCATACTGTCTTCCTTCACTATTTAAATACACTAAATCATGGCGTTTCATAAACTATTGCTCCTTCACCCAGGTCGGATCGGTCTTGCTCTGGGTCTGATAATCCCGCTGGGCCTTAAGCAGTACATCCAGCAGCCTGGTCTTCTCTTCACCGGTGATCAGCGTGCCTCGTCCCGGCTCACCGTAGGGCTGAACCCGGACCACCGTGTGGCTGCAATTGAGCTTGAGTTCCGGTGCCACCCGGACGATCTTAGCTTTAATCCGCAAAATCGTCTTAGCCAGCCGCTCAATTGTATTCTCCGCCGCAGCAGGGGTCTCAACGATAACTGTTTCATATTCATTTCCGGTCCGTTCCCGGGCATAGGTAATAATCTTTCCCTGCGGATTACAGCAATGACCGGCTTCAGTAACCGGAAAGGCATCACCGGTCGGCAGGCCGCCGACGATCAGATCATAAACATCCTCCTTCTCACTTGCGATCAGAGTGATATCATCACGTAATTCAATTCCGTCCAGTGTAATCCAGCCAAATTCCTGGCAGCCGTACAAATCATGTACGGTTCCGCCGACAATCGTTTCAGCGGTTTCAATCAATTCCACATTCAGCGGTGTTCCGGCGGTTATAAAAATCAGCCCTCTGGGCAGTGAATCCGCCAGTCCCATCTTGACGGCATCTTTTAAGGCCGCATTCAGAAAGACAGATTCCCCGATTACCGCCCCCGGCTGTTCTTCACAAAGCGCCAATATCAGTGCATCCCGGCTGGAGGCCTGCAAAAAGGACCAGGATGCACCGAATTCTGCTAATGCCTCTTTGGTAAACACATTTACCAGCGGAGGATAAGTGAATAATATCTTATCTTCCCGGCGGACACCCGATAGCTCCAGTGCCTTAAACGCCGCTTGGATCCGGTCGGCAACTTCATGCTGTGTAACGCCGACCAGATTTTGAAATGCCGTTGTCCCGGTGGTGGTGGTGATATAGGCATAATTAAACGGTGTGTGTATCTCTTCGATGACATGGGCACCGGTGGGACCGGCAATGCCCTTGTCAGCAAGAGTTCTTCGGGGCATGGAAGCCAGAGTCGGGGCCGTGCCGAATTCCTCCACATATTCTCTTAATTGATCCAAACGCTCCATAGGTTTCACAAGTATTGTCCTTCAATCTCATCAAACTCAGCGGCCATCTTCTCCAATACGACCTTCCGCAGCTTGCGTCCGCCTCTTTCTTCACCCAGGATACCTCTGCCCCAGGGGCCGCATAATTCTGACTTGCCGGCTTTATTATTCTGATATACCTCATCAATATGACGGATGAGTGCATCGCGCATATCTTCAATATTCTCAATGATTTCTTCCACGCCGCCCAGCCGGTAAAAGAAGTCCGCTCCGGAAGCAAAGACCGGATTGGTCGCGGATAACTCTTCCAGGGTCTCCAGATCACGTTTGGTGATCCGGGCAATACTGGACAGCGGCATAACATGGATCATCGTACCGAAGTCTTTTGACAAGGTCAGGATATGGTCGGCCTGCAGTCCGTGACATAGGAACGCACCGCTGATCGCCCGCCCGATAATCATCGCAATGACCGGATGACCATGCTGTCTGGCCTCAGTCAGAGCCAGCTGATAAGCTCCGGTGGATTTATTCATGCCGAATATCTCTTCTAACTTCCCGGGGCCGTTTCCCGGCGAATCAACGATCAGGACCAGCGGCCGTTTCTGTTCCGCCGGTTTCTCCCGGTCAGCCTCAATCGTCTTATATACCGCCATAGCCATTTTATAGCCTTCTTCCATTCCGATCACACCGGCATATACGACCGGGAACCGGGGATTTCCCTTCATCGCGTCATTGGAAATTACCGTAGCTGTTCTGCCGTTAAGCGTGCCGCTGCCAATTACCGCACCTGGACCCAGTTGTTCATCCTGCCTGTAATCACCGATTACATTTTCCTGAAAAGAACCTTCGTCCATGATCATATCAATGGCGGCCCTGCCCTTTCCGGTCATCATCGTAACTGACATCTTAAATTCCCCCTCTCTGACGGATTTTTACTTTTTGCATAAACTCATCATAGAACATATCCGGTATCCGGTCAGGATCTTCATTGCCAAAATACTTCCAGACATCTTTGGCATCCTTCGGATTCAGCCTGGCTGCCAGCGCTACTAATTGCAGCTGCTCTTCCACCAGCTCTGCCGTTCCGATCGATCTCAATTTCTGTATATCTTCATATGGCATCTGGAGAACCGCCTCAATCTGACTGCGAAAGGCACCGATCGAATCTTCCACCAGATATGCGCAGTCGCGCATAATATACTTATGTTTTCCGCCGGTGGTACGATAGATCAGCGCCCGGTCGGCCGAATCAAATTCCTTCTTACCCATAACCTCTTCAATAACCTCGGGTCCGGTCAGTCCGATCCGCCCCAGATCACTCATGATCACCAGGTCGGTAGCCACACATACAAAGCCCATCCCGCCAAAACACCCGACTTTACTGCCAACCAGCGAGATCACCGGCAGCTTACCGCGGCACTTCTGGATCATCTCCATAACTTCCGCATGGGCCAGCAGCCCCGCATTCGCCTCATGAAGGCGTACACCGCCGGTTTCAAAGGAAAATACGATGGCCGGAATCCGGCTTTCGTAATCTTCCGGGTATTTTGTTTTTATTTTTTCATATAAATCCAGTGCAAGCTGAAAGATTCCGACGATCTTTGCGCCGCCGACCTCGCCGACCGCACCGCCGATGAACCGGCCTTCCTGGGCGATGACAAAGACCGGCCGGCCGTTCACCTTGCCGACGCCGGTAACAACACCGTCATCAAAGCTGACCGCCTCGCCTAACACCGGTAAATGAGGACTGATCATCTCATCGATCGGTGAGATCAATTCCCGAAAGCTTCCCTCATCGACCAGATAATTGGCCCGCTCCCGCGATGTTGCTTCATAAAAGCTTTTGGTCTGATATTCGTTCCAAACTGACATTACCTGAATCCCTCCTTTGCTTCGATCAAGGCCTGCTTAAGGCGCATTGATACGATAAATGGAGTTGCGTTATTATCATTTATTTCTATTTTAAGATCCCCGGTCTTTGCCTCCCGGACAAATTTCTCGAGTACCCTTTTCCACACATGATCGAAACCGGTAACCGGTGTGACGATCTTCACTTCCACCTTACCGGAAAGATCGGCATGTTTCATCAAGATTTCCATATCGCCGGAGCCTACTACTCCGGTATGAGACCAGTCCCTGGGAATGGTCTCAATCTCCCCATCCGCATGGAGCGTAAAATTCATTTCGTGTAAAGCCATGTTACACAGTACCTCCTTTACCAATTTCTGAATCGCGCCGGCGGGTTATATAAACCGCCCGACCATTTCACCAGTTCCCGTACATTCTTAGCTGCCAGCATATTCCGGTTGGCCTTCGTCACATCTATATCCAGATCTTCCGGCGTCTTAACAATGCCTTTTCTTCTCAGTTCTTTAGTCTCTTCCGGCTTCTCCATCATACCGATCTCTGTATATCCGGCAATCGCTCTGATAGCCGCCATCCTCTCATCCAGAGATTCTGCTTTATGCAGATAGGCAACTCCTTCTTCGGTAATGATATGGGTCAGGTCATCACCATAGATCATAACCGGCGGCAGTTCCATGTCAGCCGCTTCTGCCAGATTCCATGCATCCAGCTTATCGACAAAACCCGGTGCCATCTTCTCACGGAAGGTTTCCTGAATTTGTACAACCAGTTTCTTGCCGCGCGGCAGATCGCCGGTCAGCTGGCTCTGAATCCCATTTTCCCCGCCGCATTTCAGCCAGGAACCGGAAGCATGGCGGCGTCCCCGCGAATCGCAGCCCATATTCGGCGCCCCGCCGAACCCTGACACTCTGGATTCGGTAGCGGTACTGCTGTTGCCGTACTTATCAATCTGCAGGGTGCCCCCGACAAACATATCCAGGGCATAATGTCCTGCTATCTGGGTAAATGCCCGGTTAGAGCGCAGACTGTCATCCGGTCCTACAAAGAAGATATCTGAGCGTTCCCGGATATAATTCTCCATCCCGTTTTCACCGCCAAAGCAATGGATATTCTTAACCCAGCCGCTTTCAATGGCCGGAATCATCGTCGGATGCGGATTAAGGCCGAAATAACTGCAGATCTTTCCTTTCAGACCCAGCTCTTCACCATAGGTCGGCAGAAGCAATTCAATTGCCGCAGTATCAAAACCAATGCCATGATTTAGCCGCTGAACACCGTATTCAGCATAAATTCCTTTGATCGCCATCATCGCTCTTAACACCTGGACATCGGTGATCAAAGCCGGGTCTCTGGTAAAGAGCGGCTCGACATAAAACGGTCTCGGCGCTTCAATGACAAAGTCCACCCAGTCTCCCGGGATATCCACCCGCGGCAGCTGATCGACGATTTCATTTACCTGGGCAATGACGATCCCCTGTTTAAACTTGGTCGCCTCGACCACAACCGGAGTATCTTCAGTGTTAAATCCGGTGTATAAATTCCCATTGCGGTCAGCCTTTACTGCTGCCACCAGTGCAACTCTGGGGGTAAGGTCGATGAAATACCGGCCATATAACTCCAGATAGGTATGGATGGCTCCCAGTTCAATCTTGCCTTCCCTGATCATATTCGCCATTCTGCCAGCCTGGGGCCCTGAAAATGAATAATCCAGCTTCCTGGCAATCCCCTTTTCAAAAACATCTAACTGGCTGCCTAACGCGACGGATGACTGTACGATATGCAGGTCATGAACCCGGTCTTTTCTGACCTGGCACAGACACTCAGACAGATAATCAGCCTGTTTCTGATTATCTCCTTCTATATTTACCTTATCATAAGGCTTAATGACCGTTTCCAATAAATTCACCGTATCTTCAGCATCAACCACCTTCCCTATCTTCACATAGGGAATAGCCGCTTTGATCCGGTTCATCCGGTCACGCTTCAAACTATTCCAAACTTTATTATTCTCCATCTTTTCACATCCTTGCTTTATTCTGTTTCCGGCAAAATGCAGAGAAAGTCAAAGCGGCTAAATGTGCATCACTCCGAGTCCGCACCGCTCATGACTGGTGATCGGATGAATCGAAGATTCCCCGAACATCGCTACAGCCACCCACTCTTCATCTCTGACGATCGCGATCTTAATTGCGATGTTCGTCGACGATGTAGTATTTACCAGAATCCCTCGTTTTGCTTCTTCTGCTGCATGGAGCACAGCGTGGATATCGTGGGGAGTCTTACTGACAATTCCTTCATTTAAACCTGCTCCGATTACCGCACGGTTAATCTTATCCTGGAAATTGCCGTCCGACTTTCCCCCGATCTCAGTCACGACAAATCTTACCCCCTGCTTCTTATAAACCTCTTTCAAGAAGGTCTCATCCTTGATACTTCTGGTCAGGGCCAGCAATAACGCATTATACCCTGCCGTTGAGCCTGCCTCATTAAAAACCCTTTGGTAAACCGATTCTTTCTCCATTGTAAATTCCTCCCTGGCCTCTTAAATTTTAATCTAAGTATAAGTGAATTTCAGTGGAGATTCAATCATTTTAGCCGAAAAGCAGTAAGAGGAATCCGGCGGCTACCGCCGAGCCGATCACGCCCGCCACATTCGGGCCCATCGCATGCATCAGCAGGAAGTTGGTCGGGTTGGCCTTCTGCCCTTCCACCTGGGAAACCCGGGCTGCCATCGGTACCGCCGATACGCCGGCCGATCCGATCAGTGGATTAACCTTTCCGCCGCTCATAACATACATAATTTTCCCGAACAATACTCCGCCGGCCGTAGAGAAGGCAAATGCGGTTAAACCTAAAGCGATAATCGCCAGGGTCTGAATCTGTAAAAATGTTCCGCCCTTAGCGGTAGCTCCTACGGTAACACCAAGCATAATGGTAACCACATTCATCATTCCGTTTTGAGCGGTATCTGATAATCTGCCCACGACGCCTGATTCTTTAAACAGGTTGCCCAGCATTAGTAAACCGATCAGCGGTGCTACCGATGGCAGCATCAATACGCAGATAACAGTAACAGCAATCGGGAATACAACCCGCTCTACCTTCGATACGGTACGGAGCTGATCCATTCTTACTTCCCGTTCTTTCTTGGTCGTCAGCAACCTCATGATCGGCGGCTGAATCAGTGGAATCAGCGCCATATATGAATAGGCCGCTACTGCGATCGGTCCCAATAATTCCGGAGCGATCTTACTGGTCAGGAAAATTGCCGTCGGTCCGTCTGCTCCGCCAATAATAGCAATTGCTGCACATTGTTCCGGCGTGAAGATCCCCAGCAGATTAGCGACAATAAATGCTATATAGATACCCAGCTGCGCAGCCGCTCCCAGAAATAAGCTGGTGGGATTGGCCAGCAGCGGACCAAAGTCGGTCATCGTACCGATGCCCAGGAATATCAGGCAGGGGAACAGACTGCTCTTTACCCCCATGTACATATTCCAGAGTACGCCCGATTCATAAAAGGCCCCGCCGTTTGCCGTCGCATCGTACATCAAATCAGCCAGCGGGAGGTTGGTCAGCAGCATTCCAAATGCGATCGGCAGAAGCAGCAAAGGTTCAAACTGTTTCACGATCGCCAGGTAAATTAAGACAAAAGAAATGATGATCATAACCCCTTCCCGCCAGGTCAGAGCCGCAAACCCGGAGGATGCGAACGTTTCTTTTAAAACCTCGATTATATTCATATTAATCTCCATTCCGCGCGCCTTCGGGCGCGGCACAAATAGTAATGAAAGTTTTCAATTTTCCACTCTGTGATGTAAGATAACTTGTAAGAAGCTACACTACAAAGCACGGGGAGGG
>Ga0153940_1000047_pt1 | contig 83993 bp, 67 predicted proteins | sample TSNJ024MetaG_FD_104736 | JGI IMG/M metagenome (GOLD analysis project Ga0153940, IMG submission 104736) | Attine ant fungus gardens microbial communities from New Jersey, USA - TSNJ024 MetaG | ecosystem: Host-associated > Fungi > Mycelium > Unclassified | place: USA: New Jersey, Brendan T. Byrne... | reverse complement strand
TATATGTCAGTGTATTTGCGTAATAGTTGTTGAATAATCAGCTTTACAAAGAGCCGAATGCGGGAAAGCCGCACGTTCGGTTCTGGGAGGGGTATGCCCTGTAAGGGGTGTGCCTACTCGACCGCAGTGGCGTCCGGGTAGCCAATATGGCTGAATTATAGTACTGTTCACATAGCAACAATTCTGCAAGGTGTTTCTGTACATAAGTTGTTGACAGTACTTTACTAATTACGAAAAGATGATATACTAATGTTGTATACATGGTATACATTAGATTTGAAAAATATACTAATAGGGGGTATGACAAATAAATATGCAAAACGAAGGAATTCCATTACTTTCAAGCAAACAGGAGTACACTTACAGCAAACTTAAAGAGATGATAATATCGAATGAGCTCCGGCCAGGTGTACTTTTGGTTGAACGAAATTTAGGTAAAATATTGAACGTTAGCCGAACACCTATCCGAACAGCATTAACACAACTTGTTAACGAAGGATTTGTACTCTTTGCTCCGGGCCAAGGGATGGCGGTTGCTCCAATTTACTCAAAGGATATTCAAGAAACCTACACTTTACGTGAAGTATTAGATGTTTTGGCAATTAAGCTTTTTATTGAAAATGCTACGAAATCGATGAAACTGGATATAGAGGATGCGGTAGAAGCAATGGAAAAAGCGTATGCGGAACATGACTATGAAGGTGTTGCAAAAGCAGATAAAAATTTCCATCATATTTATTCAAGTAATACAGGCAATAAACGACTTGAAACAATGCTCAACACTTTGCGAGACCAGGTAAATCGTATGCTTTATTTTGCAAAAATGGACGATTTACGTATTCAGCGTTCTATTAAGGAACACCGTAAGATTATGGAAGCAGTGAAGAATGATGATGTATCTAAAGCACAGGATGCTATGTATCAGCATATGTTAGGTCTTAAAGAATATCATTTGAAAAACACACAAGATTCAGTGATGGAATAGATTAGATAATTGAGATAAGGTATAGAAGCGAAAGGGATTCCCGGTTATGATTTGGGAATCCCTTTGTATGCGCTGAAGAGACCAAGGTTTGGCTGGAATAATGTAAAACCGATAAAACATACAATTAAAAAGCCCAGCAAAACCATGCTGCGTTTGCAGATGTCCGGAGAAAGGCGGCGCTTTAACTGAATCCAGTAACTGCTTATAAAAGCAAGGGCGGTTCCAACGATAAGAAAGACAATATCCAGTATCAGGTATCGGCCTCCTAAAATGCCGGAATATGTACAGTAGCAAAGCAGCATTGCCGCCAGTCCGGCAGCCATGCCGTAGACCCGCGCCGGTAAAAGATTGGGGTATTTTTCGCCGATGATCTGGTATTCGGCGATAAAGTAAAGTGTCATGGGGATAAATAGTAATTTTAAGTACTCCCACAGGGAATTATTGACTGGTGTAAGCAGGCCGACTAAAAGATGGCTGTGAGTCCATTCATAGATAAAATGAAAAAGTGCTGCCATAGCAAAAGATGCTATTATTCCATTGAGGGTATATTGTTTTAGTATTGAGTCTTTGTCATTCATAATCATCACATCCTTATAAACAGTTTATGCGTTGCAGTTCAGCGTTATGCTATTTTCAGGTAGCCATTGTGCAGAGGATTTGGTACAATACTTAAGGAAAGTATAAGATTCAGAGCAGACAATAGGAGCATGTCAGAATTGTAATGAGAAAGAAGGAAAAATATGAATAACCGGATATATACAAATAAACCTGCTGCTGCAGAGGAAAGAGCGGCGAAAGAAATGCGGGTATATGATCTGCTGTATGATTTGGGAATTGCTTATCAGCGGATGGATCATGAAGCTGCGGCGACTATCGAAGACTGCCATGATGTGGATAAGCTGCTGGGGATTGAATTGTGTAAGAACTTGTTTTTATGCAATGCTCAGAAGACAGATTTTTACCTGCTGCTGCTGCCGGGAACCAAGAAGTTCAAGACCAAAGATTTATCAAAGCAAATTAATTCTGCCCGGTTGTCTTTTGCTGATGGAGTATATATGGAAGAATTCCTGGATATTACTCCCGGGGCGCTCAGTATCATGGGGCTTATGAATGATCAGGAGCGGCGGGTCAGGCTGTTAGTGGACAAAGATGTATATGAAGCGGAATATCTGGGCTGCCATCCATGTGTGAATACGGTCAGTTTAAAGATTAAAACCAGTGACGTGTTTGGGAAATTCCTGGAACATACCGGTCATCGCGCAATTGTTGTAGAACTGTAACAGTATCCTAGGTTGTGCAGCGCCAAATCGCATTTTTTGGCAATTTGTATGCATCAGTGTTCTATTCACAGCGTAGCTGTAAATAGTAACACTTAGTTGAACCAACTGCATATACTATAGCAAAGCAAATATGGAGTATTGTATGTCAAATTCAGAATTTATGCCATTTCATGTAGCACATCCCTATAGATATGATATGGAATTGCAAAGCGAGCAGGAAACAACGATAATGAAGTCCTATTATCCTGAGATTGCGATGCTTATTCAGACACATGTAGAGCGGGAATGTGATAAGATGGAATATGAAGGCAGTATGATGTACGATGAGTACCCAGATAAAACCATGGTGGAACAGATGAGCCAGAAGATTATCCAGCAGTTGGAAAGCGAAACGATGGATATGAATGATCCTATGATGGGAATGAATGCCCAGTTCATAGATGACCAATTGATTGATATGGATAGCCAGCGGATGAAAATGCAGGAGTGGAGGGATGACCGATTTGATCGATTTGGCCATGACCGCCATCGAAGACATGACCGCCGCCGGGTATGCAGAAATCCATGGGAATGTCAGGATTTAACTCGTGTGCTGCTGTTAAATGAAATTTTTCGCAGAAGATGCCGCAATGGACGATGCAGGAGATTCTTTTAACCTTGTCAGGAAAGTCCCCCGCTTCTGGAAGCGGGGGTATTAACTTGGGTATCGCGAAGCGTGCTGCTGGTCACAGAGTGAACAATAATGCAAGTTTTCGATGCAAACTCTTTATAAAATTTTTGGTTGAGGTTTTGTTTGAAAACCATTACAATAAGAAACAGGGGAAGCAAATGACTGATTTGAGAACTATAATGGAACAATATGTGGATATAGATCTGCAGCAGATTATTATCAGCGGGGCGAAGACCAAAGAGGGACCATCCAAAATCCGTATTCGGCCTGTTTTGCTTCGGGGAATTTTAAAGTATCAATGTACAAAGACGGTTGGAGCAAAGGAATTGCATGACAATCATGACAAGAAGGAAATTATGGCGATCATCTGTGAAGCCATGGAAAGCCGGTTCAAACAGCTGCAGTTACAGCATGGACAGGCATCGGTATCGGTTCTGGTCAGTAAAAAGGGCAAGATGACCATTAAGCGTCGGGCAGGAGAAGGTGTAATTGATGAAAAGCGGGATTTAAGCCATAACCGCCGGAAGCAGTATATTCTTGCGCCCGATCGGAAAGTGGGTTTTCTGATTGACTTGGGCGTTATGAGTCAGGAAGGGAAGATTATTCAGTCCAGGTATGATAAATTCCGCCAGATTAACCGGTTTTTGGAATTTATCGAAGATATTTTGTGGAAGCTGCCAAAGGATCGGGAGGTTTCCATCGTGGATTTTGGTTGTGGTAAATCCTATCTTACCTTTGCGATGTATCATTATCTAAGGGAATTGAGAGGTTATGACGTACGGATATTAGGTCTGGACTTGAAGAAAGATGTGATTGAGCACTGTAATGCTTTGAGTAAAAAATATGGATATGAAAAACTGCATTTTCATCAGGGAGATATTGCTGACTGTGACTTTATTTCTCAGGTGGATATGGTAGTGAGCCTGCATGCCTGTGATACGGCTACCGATTACGCTCTTGATAAGGCAGTCGGCTGGGGAGCAGCTGTGATACTGTCAGTGCCGTGCTGTCAGCATGAATTAAATGGCCAAATTGAAAATGAAACACTGCGGCCGGTGCTTTCCTATGGCATTCTAAAGGAACGGATGGCAGCACTTCTTACCGATGGATTGCGGGCACAGATGCTTGAGTGTGCAGGATATGAGACACAGATTCTGGAATTTGTGGATATGGAGCACACACCGAAAAATCTTTTGATTCGGGCAGTAAAGACAGAAGGGAAAAAGGGTGATTCAAAAGAGTTAAAAGAATGCATGGAATTTTTCCATGTCACTCCTTTATTAGATACGTTACTAAACAAACGGGAGACTGGGGAAGATGAAGAAAAGTTTAATTAAGGGCTTTATATTAGGAACGATTTTTGTATTTTCCATTATTTTGTTTTCGAATATGATGAACAAAGAGATGGTAAAAAATACTGCTGATATGGGAAAACCAACGATGCCGGTGATGTATATGCAGGTGGCTGATGTGCTGGTGAATCCCATGTATGCACATACGGATGAGATGCAGGTGAATTACGTCAGGGATCAGCTGACGCCGGTAACTACTACCCGGGATTTAACTGCTGTGATCAATCCGGACGGACATACGATCAAGACCATTAATTACCAGGTGCTGTCTGTGGATGACGGCAGTGTGATTGAAAATGGTAAACTGAATAACATTAAGCAAAGCGGTGATTACCAAAAAGCTGACTTTCACCTGGAGACACCGATTTTGATGAATCAGGAATATATGCTGATGTTTACGGTGGATTATGGGGAGGATAAGCCGGTCTATTACTATACCCGGCTGGTGCAGCGTGCCGGTTTGAATACCAGTAAGTACCTGGAGTTTGTGCAGGCTTTTTATGAGAAGTGCATGAGCAAAGAGGCAGCCAAAGATTTAACTGCATATCTTGAACCGGATGAGAATGCAACCACCACTAATTTTACTAAAATTAATATTAACTCCAGCTTTGAACAATTGACCTGGGGGAATTTAAAACCTGCCATTTTTCGAAAAGCTGTACCTGTGATCAAAGAAATTAATGAGACAACCTGCAGTATTATGCTGCATTATGAAATCAGTGCTGAGGATTCGGATAAAAATGCGGAGTATTATAACGTCTCTGAATTCTACCGGATGCGATATACGGAATCCAGGGTCAGACTGCTGGATTTTGAACGCAGTGCGCAGCAGATATTTGATGGAAACCTTCCGGTCTTGACCAGCCAGGGAATTAATCTGGGTGTGGTGGATAAGGATATCCAATATACTTCCAATCAGAATGCGGATATTATCGCATTTGTCCAGGCTGGTGATCTGTGGTCCTATAACCGCAGTGCGAATAAGGCGGCGAAAATATTTAGCTTCCGCGAGCAGGGAGTTACTGATGAACGGCTTGACAATCCCAGCCATGAGATCGAAATCGTCCGTGTGGAAGAGTCCGGAGACATTGATTTTGTGCTGTACGGATATATGAACCGGGGAATGTACGAAGGTCAAATGGGTGTTGGTGTATACCACTACAGTGCGGAACGAAATGTAGTTGAGGAGCAGATTTTCATCCCGGCGGCGCAGGGATTTGATTTTCTTAAAGAAGATGTTCAGCATTTGGCGTTTGTTAATAAAGAAGATACCCTGTATCTATATCTGGAAAATAATTTATATGCTGTTAACTTAAGTGAAAAGTCATATACCACTTTGCTGGAGAACATGAACCCTGACTGTTTTGTAGTATCCAAATCCCAGGCGAATGTGGCCTGGATGGATGAAATGAAGGAAAATGGCTCATCTACGATTACCTTTATGAGCCTGGAACGTGGAGAGACGCGGGTGCTGCAGGCGGAATCAGGTCAGAAGATCAAGGCACTGGGTTTTATCAATGAAGACTTAATCTATGGTTTGGCAAGAGACCAGGATATTGTAACCGATGCCGGCGGTAATACCGTATTTGGCATGTCATTAGTTCGAATTCAGAACTTTAATGGTCAGGTTATTACGGAATATCAGGAAAGCGGAGTCTGGGTGTCTCATGCCGTCCTGAAAGAAGGTCTGGTGGAACTGCAGCGGGTGCAGTGGCAGGAAGATGCTTATGTTTCAATTGCCAGTGAAAACATCATGAATAATTTACAGACAAGTGAAGAGACTGTTAGTATTCACTTAAGCGTTAGTGATCGAAAAGGAACACAGGTGGCGCTGGATTTCAGTAAGAGTGCCCAGAGTAAGTCTATGCTGGTGGTGACAGCGAAGTATGAAGTCCCGGAAGATAACCGTGAAATGAGCTTGAATGTCCCGCCAAGTGATAATCAGGTATATTACGTATATGCCCAAGGTAAGCTGGACAGTATTCACACGAAAGTAAATGAGGCAATTATCTGTGCAGAAGAAAATCTGGGCGTGGTGTTGAATTCCCGGCAGCAGTATATTTGGGAACGAGGCAATCAACAGGATAAGGAGCAGTTAAGCGGGGATGATATTCCGCCTGCAGTACTTGCAGGAATGCTGGATGAAACAGCACTGCAGCAGGAACTGGGTGATGAATATACCGTATTAAATCTATCAGGATGCTCCCTGGAAAGTGTTCTTTATCAGGTGGGGATGCAGCGGGCGGTTATTGCCCGTAAGCCGACGGGAGAAAGTGTTGTTATCGTAGGATATGATAGTTACAACACAATCCTGTATGACCCGGTCACGCAGGAGACTTATTATTATGGCAGGGATGACAGTACCGCACTTTTTGCTGAGGCCGGCAATGTATTCCTTGGATATATCGAAAAAGCCAAGACATATAAGCAGTAACCAGGAGGGAATATCATGGATGAAAGAATCGTAAAATTGGCAAAGGGACTAGTGAATTATTCCTGTGCCGTTAAGGAAAATGAAAAGGTATATATTCATTACATTGGGGAAGATACTAAGAATTTGGCCAGGCAGTTGATCAAGGAGGTGTATAAAGCGAAAGGGATACCTTTTGTTCGCTATACAGATTCTCAGGTGCAGCGTGAGATTCTGCTGAATGCCACTCAGGAGCAGATGGAGCAGATGGCTTTAGTGGATGGTCTGGAGATGTCTAAGATGGATTGCTATATCGGTGTTCGGGGCAGTGCAAATGTAACGGAGCAGTCGGATGTACCGCGGGAGCGGATGGCACTTTATGAAAAATATTATTCTACGCCGGTGCATCATGAGATTCGTGTTCCGAAGACCAGATGGGTAGTTCTGCGTTATCCCAATGCATCGATGGCACAGCTTGCCGGAACCAGTGTGGAGGGTTTTGAGGAATTTTATTTTAAGGTGTGTAATCTGGATTACTCGAAGATGGACAAGGCGATGCAGTCGCTGGTGCAGTATCTGGACCGAACGGACAAGGTACGGATTACAGGGCCGGGGACGGATATTCGTTTTTCGATTAAGGGGATTCCATCAAAGCCTTGTTCCGGGCATATGAATATTCCGGATGGTGAAGTGTATACGGCACCGGTGCGGGATTCGGTAAATGGGAAGATTACGTATAATACACCTTCGCCCCATAATGGTTTTGTGTATGAGAATGTCAGCTTTGAATTTAAGGATGGGAAGATTATTCAGGCCATGGCGAATGATACGAAGCGGATTAATGAAGTGTTGGATATTGATGAAGGGGCAAGGTATATTGGAGAATTTGCGTTGGGAGTGAATCCGTTTATTTTGCATCCGATGAATGATATTCTTTTTGATGAGAAGATTCAGGGATCGATTCATTTTACACCGGGGAATTGCTATGATTCAGCACCGAATGGGAATCAGTCGTCGATTCATTGGGATTTGGTGTTGATCCAGCGGGTGGAATATGGTGGTGGTGAGATTTATTTTGATGATGTGTTGGTTCGTAAGGATGGGAGGTTTGTTGTTCCGGAATTGGATTGTTTGAATCCGGAGAATTTGCAGTAGGGGGAATAAATTGTTTTAGGGTGTTGGCTGCCGGGACGCCACAGTAGGAGACGAGGTACTGCGCTATTTACAAAACCAGAGCACTCGCTGCAAGACACTAACTCAAATGGGGTGTGAATTTGCGGGACTATCCATATTCAATCCGTTTTCTGATGAAAACGCATTTCAGATGGATACAAAAACTCGCTTCGGAAGCGAGTTTTTGCCCGCAAATTCACACCCCATTTGAGTAAGTCTCTTTAGCAGCTCGTGCTATGGTTTTGTAAATAGCGCAGTACCTCGTCTCCTCCTGTGGCTGGGTTTTGGTAGTTTTTTATCTAAGGTTAAGAAAGAATAAATTTGCCAAATTGATATGTTTATAGGCACTTTGTGGTTTTTTATCAAAGGGTAGAAAGAATGGTTATTTTTAATTGGATTTAATGCAACAGTTTGGATAAAAAAAGACACTGTATATATAGAAATGCATTTTAGCAATCTTTTTTGGGATTGGGAGAAGGAGTGAGGCTATGGAGGATTACAGGGAGCTTGTAGAGCGGGCGAAGAGAAGGGATAAGGATGCGTTTGCCGGGCTGTATGAATTGGTATATCAGGATATGTACCGGTTTGCTTTGTATACACTGAAGAATGGGCAGGATGCGGAGGATGTTGTTAGTGATACGGTTGCGGATGCTTTTGAATCGATTCGTAGGTTGAGGAGTGCGGAAGCATTTCGGGGGTGGATTTTTAAGATTTTGTCAAATAAGTGTAAAAGGAAGTTGAAGGAGTATGTAAGGAAGACTGTGGAGGTGCCTGATGATCTTTGTATGGGGCAGGATTTTACGGAAGGGGCTTTAGTCCGGGAGGCCTTTGCTAAATTGACGGATGAGGAGCGGTTGATCATATCGATGCAGTTGTTTGCAGGGTATAGCAGCCGTGAGATTGGGCAGGTTCTACATAAAAGTGATAATACTGTTCGATCGAGTAAGAGCCGGGCGCTTAAGAAGCTTGAGCAATTGTTGAAAGAATAGGAGGGCGAGTATATGAATGATGATAAGTTATTTGAGAAGATCAAACAATCGGCGGACTCCTGTGAGATGCCTGAAAGGCTGAAACCAGAGCATGTAGAGGAGATGGTAGGTAAGAAGAAAGGGAAAAGTGGCCGGAAGTATATTTATTCGATTGGCGGTGCGGCAGCAGCTGTGCTGGTTTTGGTGATCGCGATTCAGGTTGTTCCGAAGATTTCTTCAAACAGCAGCAGTGCAGAAATGAATATGGATACTTCGTCGGAAATGTCAACATCTGATGCTGGGGGCTTGCATGAGGAAGTGGAAAGCAGTACGAAGGAACAGGAAGCTGAAACCGAAGTGAGCAATTTCACGGATGTGTTTGAGGCAGCGGCAGACTATAATGCAGTGCTGGAGACGATGCAGAAAAGTCAAGAGAATCCCTATGCAGTATATGATGATGCATTAGTAGGTGAAATGGCGAGCGAGCCTGAAGAGGGACTTTCAGAAGGTTTGGCCAGATCGTATGCAGCAGCGGATACAGCGGCCGCGGATGGTGGCGGAACCAGCGATCATTCTACAACCAACCTTCAGGTGGAAGGTGTGGATGAGGGGGATATCGTAAAAACGGATGGTGAATATATTTATATTATTCAGAACAACCGGCGAGTGCGGATCGTGAAGGTGGATGGCGCCGAGATGGAAGAGATTGGCACGGTTAAGTTGGAGAAGAATAATAACGAGGAGAGTGTCCGGGAGATTTATCTGAGTGATAAGATGCTTTATGTTATTACGCAGGGATATGGCGCGGGGCTTGAGCAGAAGGATTCGGATACTTATTATATGGACTACCGGGCGGTGACTAATCTTTACACATATGATATGAGTAGTCCGCAGGAGCCAAAGTTGCTGGGGATGGTTTCGCAGGATGGAAGCTATAATACGTCGCGTAAAGTGGATGGGTATGTGTATTTATTCACTAGTTTTTATCCGGAACGTGTTTTACCGGAAATTGATCCGATGTCGGAGGAAGAAACGAAGGTATTCGTACCTTCAGTGAATGAAGAGACAATAGCGGCAACGGATATTTATCTGCCGAAGCGTCCGCAGGGATGTAATTATCTGGTGATTTCATCGGTGAATACTAAAAATCCGAGTGAAATCGTCGATAAGAAAGCGATTCTGCAGGATCCCAGTCAGTTCTATATTACTACGGAAAGTATTTATGCGCAGTGTCAGAACTGGGGAGTGAGCGGAGATAATACCAGTATTGCCAAGTTTCATTTTGAAAAGGGGAAGATTACCGGTGTGGGTGCTGCTCTTGTTCCGGGAACAATCACTGATACGTTTGCAATTAATGAGCATGAAGGCTATCTGCGAGTATTGACTACGATGTGGGATAGTAACTGGGATGAGGAGAACTTTGTGACGGTGCTGGATAAAGAGATGAATAAGGTAGGAGAGATTGAAGGTCTGGCGAAAGGGGAGACGATTTACTCAGCCAGATTCATGGGGGATATCGGATATTTTGTTACTTACCGCAATATGGATCCGCTGTTCTCGGTTGATTTCTCCAATCCCAAAGAACCTAAGATCCTGGGGGAACTTAAGATCACCGGATTTTCTGAGTACCTTCATTTCTATGGTGAGGATAAGTTACTGGGAATAGGTTGGGAAACCAATCCGGATTCAGGAGAACGCAAGGGTCTGAAATTATCCATGTTTGATGTGAGCAATCCTGCCAATGTGAAGGAAATTGATAAGACGGTAATCAAGAATGTGGACTCTTTCCCTGGAGAGTATGATTATAAATCACTGCTCGTCAGTCCCGATAAGAATATCATCGGATTTGTGACCTCTACCTGGGGCAGCATGGACATGGGACACAGTTATATGGTGTTCTCCTATGAAGAAGGAAAAGGATTCGCGAATGAATTGACCTACACCTTTGCATCTTCAGACTATACTACTAATTATGAAAATGCCAGAGGAATTTATATTAATGACACCTTTTATCTGGTAACCAGTGATGAAGTAATGGCTTTTGATATAAAAGACGGGTATCAGAAAGTCGGGGAGCTTGAAAGATAGATTGATAGCTTAAAACAAAAGTTAGGGCTTTATTCTCATGGGAAAAGATGCTACAATAGTAGGACGGCAGAGCTTTCTGCCGTCCTCTAAAAATATTATTCAGGAGATAAAAGATGAAACTGACAACTATTCGTGAAATTTATAAAAACAAAGAGAATTATCTGGAACAGGAGATATCCGTAGGCGGATGGATTCGCAGTGTGCGTGACTCTAAAACCTTTGGATTTATCGTCCTTCATGATGGAACATTTTTTGAGACACTGCAGATTGTATATCATGATTCAATGATCAATTTTGATGAGATATCAAAGTTAAATGTTGGCGCAGCAGTGATCATCAAGGGCATGCTGGTAGCAACACCGCAGGCAAAGCAGCCATTTGAAATCCAGGCATCGGAAGTAACGGTAGAAGGTACTTCTGCACCGGATTATCCCCTGCAGAAGAAGCGCCATAGTTTGGAGTTTCTGCGGACGATTTCTCATCTGCGTCCCAGGACGAATACCTTTCAGGCCGTATTCCGCGTACGTTCCTTAATCGCATATGCTATCCACCAGTTTTTTCAGGATCGTGGATTTGTTTATGTGCATACGCCATTGATCACCGGCAGTGACTGTGAGGGTGCGGGAGAGATGTTCCGGGTAACCACTCTTGATATGGAGAATTTGCCAAAGAACCAAGAAGGACATGTTGACTATACCCAGGACTTTTTTAATAAGGAGACAAGCTTGACCGTTAGTGGTCAGTTAAATGGGGAAACTTATGCCCAGGCGTTTCGCAATATCTATACTTTTGGACCGACTTTCCGCGCTGAGAATTCCAATACGACCCGCCACGCGGCAGAGTTCTGGATGATTGAACCGGAAATTGCCTTTGCAGATTTAAATGATGACATGGATCTGGCAGAAAGTATGCTGAAGTATGTTATTAACTATGTTATGGAGAATGCACCCGAGGAGATGAATTTCTTTAATTCATTTATGGATAAGGGTCTGATCGACCGCTTGAATCATGTACTGAAATCTGAGTTTGCACATGTGACTTATACCGAAGCCATCGAGATTCTGGAAAAGAATAATGATAAATTTGAATTTAAGGTATCCTGGGGTTGTGATCTGCAGACTGAGCATGAACGTTATCTGACCGAAGAAGTATTCAAACGCCCGGTATTCGTGACGGATTATCCCAAGGAGATAAAGGCGTTCTATATGAAGCTGAATGAAGACGGAAAGACAGTAGCAGCTATGGATTGCCTGGTTCCGGGAATCGGTGAGATCATCGGCGGAAGCCAGAGGGAAGATGATTACGATGTACTGGTAAAACGTATGCAGGAGATGGAGCTGAATCCGGAAGATTATGAATTCTATCTGGATCTTAGAAAATACGGAACAACCAGACATGCGGGCTTTGGACTGGGGTTTGAGCGCTGTGTGATGTACCTGACTGGTATGTCCAATATCCGTGACGTAATACCATTCCCAAGAACAGTAAATAATTGTGAATTATAATATAACTCCGGATGCTGCTTCAAAGAAGCAAACATCCGGAGTTTTTACTTGATAGAATCATTTGTACTTTTCCAGCTGAAATCCATGTTAATCCGTCATCACATTTCTCCTTGATTTTCAACACCCACATTATTGTATTGAGAAACACTTTTACTTTTTGATCGTACCGGAGATATGCGTATAGAAATCAAAATCAGCACCATACCAATTAGAGATACGATAAAAGTGAATATCCACGCTGATTCCATGCTGCCAAAAGCTTCGAGAAAAAAGGACATGACTGGGGCGGATAATGCCTGTCCGGCATATACTGCTGTCATCATGGTAGCACTAATGACGGCAAAGTGTTTTTGCCCAAAAACACTTTGCGTGATCAGTCCCGGGATGCTTGCCATAATAGGGTATCCAAGTGCACCAAATACCACGGTACCGAACATAATTAATGTCCCAGGTGTCATGCCATATATTATTAGGAAGACCAAGCTAATACTAAAGGTTACAATCACATATACTGTAAATAAAGAAGGTCCCAGCTTTTTGAAAATTGATCCAACAACCATAACAGCAAGTCCAGCAAGTACGAGATATATAGCAGTCCAATTTGCAGCCATTGTAGAACTCATACCATGCATACTCCACCAAGTTGGACTGAAAGAAAGATATGTACATCCACTCATGGCTGTTAAAAAGATTGCTGCAGCCAGAATCCAAAAAGAGGGGGATTTCAATGCCTGGCTCTTTGTAACACTGGGGGATTCGGCAGTTTGGACATCACTTGTTTCCTTGAGAATCTCAGTCTTAGGCAATTCATATGGTTTTTGCCCCATAGATTCTGGAGTACGTATCAATACAAACACTGCAAACAAACCGATAATTATACATAATACCGCTAAAACCCTGTAACTATTTTTGTAATTGGTGATGCTAAACATCTGACCTGCTAAGAAAACCCAAAATGCTGCGCCGAATCCCGCTCCGGAAAAAACTATACCAGACACTTTTTCCCGCTTATCAATAAACCATTGACCAATTACTACACTACAAGCAGCGTGGGTTCCAAAAGCTACACCTAATGCTGCTACCACACCTGCTGAATACATGAAAGCCAGGCTTTGGGGGTTAGCACCTGGGGTAACCATGCAATATAACTGAGTATGCCCGGCGATGGCTATAATTGCAATAAACAGTGACCACTTCATACCAATTTTTTCAAAGGCTTTTACTGCCACCAGACTAAATATAACCATTGCGATTGTGCTAAAGGTTGCAATCTGCCCAACAGCGCTCACAGTATGCTCACTATATTCGGTCAAAGACGACAGAAATACTCCAAAGGTATTTCCTATTCCCATAACACAGAATATTACTAGAAATGAGCCAAATGCTGCTTTGTATCCAAAAAACTTTTTTTTCGTGTTCATATAAATATTACCTTGTACAATTAATAAATATTATACAAATCCTTTCTTTAGATTAAAATGTAGTGACTCAATTGTTGATATAGTTTATAGTTTGTTTTCAGTTCTTAAGATTATATCATCCTGAACATCTCTAGCTAACCCTGTAAAGAATGAGCTGTACCCCGCAACCCGAACAAGCAAATTTTTATGATCCGCTGGGTTTTCTTGAGCATCGTACAGAACATCAGCTTCTACCACATTAAACTGAATCTCCTGACCACCCAGTTTGTTGAAAGAACGTATAAGCGCCATGAACTTATTCATCCCATCCTCTGTATGGACAGTTTTAGGATCTAAGCGCATATTGAATACTCCTCCATACATACTCGGGTTATCCCAAGGCAATTTGCATACAGATTTTATTACAGCAGTTGGTCCCATAAGATCTGTTCCCTGATATGGTGATACACCGCCTTCATTGAGTGGTGCACTTGCCTTTCTTCCATCAGGTGTCGCTCCAACGCAAAGACCAAATGGTATATGACTGGTAACAGCATCATAAGTTCCAACTCCAACCCCACCTTGTGGTCCTGGGTATTTTCGATATTCATCAATATCGATTTGTACAGTTTCTCTTACTAAATCATCAGCGTAATCATCATCGTTACCGTATTTTGGTGCATCAAGCAGCATTTGCCTGATCTCTTCACCTCCAGCTCCTTCAAAATTACTGTCAAGCGCGTCACACAATTCCGTCATTGTGATTTTCTTGTCATCAAAGACCACTTTCTTTATTGCAGCCAGAGAATTTCCGGCAACGGCACTTCCAACAGTCATATACCCAAATGTATTATAACGAGCGCCGCCTTTTTCCCAGCCAATTCCTTTTTCTATACAATCATTCATGATTGCTGATACGAATGGATCAGGAACCATTCGTGCAGGACCACAGGATATCGTTTGCCTCGCGGGCAGAACTTTGTGAATTACATACGCAACCTGCTTTTTGTAAGCATCCATTACTTCTTCAAAAGTTTTGAAATCTCGTGCATCACCAACTTCCAAGCCAATTCTTTCTCCAACCATTCGTGATACTCCATTATTCAATGTCAATTCAACATAACCACCGAATCCCCCTAAGATCATCGCATTTTCACAACACCAATAGGTACTGCCGTTTAATGAACTCTCTGCACAAAAAGCCCCCTGATAGTCGCGTATTTCTTCTATCGGAACGCCATTCGCTAATCCTCTTTTGTAGAATGTTTCATCCATAAATAGTTTTGGTTTTCCCGTGCCAATACTAATAATACGACATACTTCCCGCAGAAAATCATCTGGAGTATTTTCGTGAATGCGTACACAAGATTCAGGCCCAGCCATCCGTACATGTTCTTCACACTGAATTAACAAGTATGATATATCATTTGTAGCATCGCTGCCATCAGGACGCTGCCCTCCGGAAGTGGGGACTCCGCCCATTGAGAAATAAGCGTTTCGCGAAGCTACATCCGCATCAAGCACTTGGTAAAAATCAGCATTTTGAATAACATACCATGATTCCAATACATCTCGAGCGAACTCTTCGGTCATCTGTCCCGCTTCCAGTTCCTTTTTATAGAATGGATACAGAACCTGATCAAGACGTCCAATTTGAGATCCTTGTTGCTGAGAAGTAATCAATACAATTAAATTCGTAAAGAATATCAGCTGCAGCGCCTGCCAAAATGTTGCGGGAGCATTATCGGCAATATAATAACAATTTTCTGAAATTGCTTTTAGTTCCTTTTTTCTCTGTGGATTCGTCTCTTTGTCAGCAAGTTCTTTTGCCAACGCACCATATCTACGGGAATACTTACATGCAGCCTCCAGAGCAATAATAACCGAACGATAAAAAATGCTCTTCTCAACATCTTCCGGTTGTTCAAAATTCAGAGCAGCCAGCTTATCTTCGGCCTGCTTTTTCAACCCTGACCAACCGTGCTTAACGATCCGTTCACTATCTAAAGCTAAATGGGCGCTGCCACACGCATTTTTCATTAATCCAAATGCATATAGTTTTCCTTCCAACGCTCTGGATTCTTCGGGCATATTATTGCGAACCCATGCATCCATAGTCCGACCTTCACGCCAATAGGGAAATACTTCTTCCCTCAATATTTTTTTATTTTTTTCAGGGATAAAATAGGGATCTTGTTTTCTGGTTGCAATAGTATCCAATTCATTGTCCAGCCAATCAACTCCATATTCCGGATATAATCGACCTCCACGAGGTGTTGAAGCAGAATTTCCCACAATAAGAGAGCCTTCGAGTATATAAATCGTCATTTCGGAAAGTAGTTTATCCATTGTCTTTGCTCTTTTGAGTTCGATTTCTGGTTCATGAATTTCTTTATATGCCTGTGTAACAAGCAATGGACGTTCGATATCAAGTTCCGGGAGATCAGGGGTCACCATCTCACGCAATTTGGCAATTCTTTCGTTTCGAACAAAGGGTTCCACTTTAATAAGGCCTTCATACTCAATGTACTTTGTATTACTCATGATAATCCTCCATTTTGATATGTTGTGAATAATCAGTTACTTACGTGGGTACTATTCTAAGTCATCATTACATTTAAATGCAATTTTTGTATATGCCCCGGTTAATTGGGCATCAAAGGCTTCTTTATGCTCTTCAAGAAGATATGTTTTTTGGATAATGGATGATAAATTCACTCTTCCAAGCATCCGCACTGTTTTTTCAAAAGTATCTGCTGATGTTTGCATTCCATGTATGTGTAATCCTTTCTGATACATCTGAGCAAATAGATTTAACGGAAGCTCAAAGTTTTCATTATACATTGCAATATAAACAACATGACCTTCCATGGTTAATAGATCCAAGGCCATTTTTGCTACATTTGAATTTCCAGTGGTTTCAATTATATTGTCGTAGCCTCTTTCCTCTGTATAGTCCATGGCATTACTGATGCAATCTTCATCGGATGTATTAAATACCATATCAGCGCCTAGCTGTTTTCCAAGTTGCAGCTTGCTGTCCACAATGTCAAATAGAGATACGCTTGATGCCCCGGCCATTTTAGCCAATTGAACAGCCATCAAACCAATCCCGCCGGCCCCCATTACGGCAACTCTTGCCCCCATTTTGATATTTACTGTTTCCACAGCGTTCAGCGCAATGGATAAAGGCTCAGTCAAGGCGGCGTCTTTCAAGGAAACATGCTCAGGGATTTTATATATTTGAGACATATGCCATGTCACGTATTGTCCCATAGCTTCATAATGAAATTCAGGATGCTGACACAGGTTTTCCTGCCCGTTACGACAATAGTAACAAGAATTGCAGAATTTGACATAATTTGCAGTTACTCTGTCCCCTGGTTTAAATCCTAACTCCAAAGCCTTTTTGCCTGCTTTTTCAATGACTCCTGAGACCTCATGTCCCAGACGCATTGGGAGCCAGGAGAGAACCATTTCTCTTAAAGGTCCAAGATTACCTCGTAAGATATGTCCGTCTGAGCCACAGATCGAGGCATATGCAACCTTTAGCATTACTTCCTCATCGCCGGGCTCTTTGTTTGGGATATCCCATAAGTCTGTCTTTCCAATTGTCTTTACTTCAGGATCTCCAATTGCAGTTACATGAATTGCTTTCATTTCCAATATCCTCCTTTCAAATCCGCTAGTTGTTACACTAGTATATGCTTCTAAGTATAATGGTCACTCAATTGGTATACAAGCTGATAATAATGCAATAAAGTCAAATCAAAGTGTAAGTTTTTGCACACTAGAAACTTGCCACTACATGGATAGTAAATATTGTCCTCCTAAAAAAGCGACGGTCCAAATGATTAAGGAAGTTATAAATGCATGTTGGAAGATAAAGATTTGGTTATTTTAGGTATTTGACATCCAGATTTGGTCATTTTAGGTGTTTGACATCCATAAAAAAATTATATATGATAATACAAAGTGACACCTGCAATAGTCTGTGTCAGAACATAGAAAGTCATTGAAACTCAGCATTATTTTTCAGTTGGTTAAGAAAGAATGTGACGCTAATGAAGAAAGATGGAGTGCTTAAAGTATTATTGATTGACGGTAATTACATGAGTGCAATGCATATGAGAAAACTTATTGATTGGGAGAATAACAACTTTTCATTGACAGTTGAATACGTAGATGTGTCCGGGATGCAGATGCTTAAAAGATTAAGCCCTGATATTTTGATTCTACACGACAACACAACATATATTGACATGGAAATATATATAAACACAGCAATTCAGCAAAACTGGTATATTAAGATAATCCTTCTATTAGATGCAGCCCCCGGTGATATTAAGTTTTCTTATGACCACATTGTTTCTATTATCCCCAGCGATGTATCTGCTGATATATTGCTCAAAGAGTTGGAAATGACAAAGTATTTGATTCAAGAACATGGGAAAGAAATGCTTATTGGAAGTACACAAAAGAATTCTCTTTCTGATTTTGAGCAGATGAATCAAATGATTCAGACAATTAGCGAAAGAGAACACTACTATGTCCTACGAATTGTCTCTTTAGATGGACACAGTAGGGGTATTGATGATGCTTTGCTTGAAAAATCAATTAGTAATATCCTGCAAGATTATAATTGCGGATGGTTTCAGGAGCAATCAGGCGGTGTGAGTATCTTAATTCGTGATTTAGGACAAAAAAGTGCGCTTTATTCGGTTCACTTATTTTGGCAGACAATACAGAGTTTGCTTGACAACCTTAAAACACTGAATATTTTTAAAGATTCAAAGATATACGCATTTGTTACCAGTTCAGCACCGAAGAATCAAATCCTTCAAGGATATGAGTCGCTATTTTCGCTTAATAATTATACTTATTTTTGCAAAGAAACTACTATTTTAACGTATGATTATATAAAAATGAATCGTAAAAAAGTAAATGTAGATGTATTAAACACATTACTAAACAAGATTACTTTTCATTTACTGGAAGGAAAAGAAGTTGAAGTCATTCAGCTTTTAGAAGAAATTTATCTGCTGATACTTAAAAAATCGTTGGATTTTAACGGACTAAATTACACCCGCACCTGTTTGGTTGACATTCTTCAATTGGTTAAGGCGATTTCTCAAAATAAAGTCTTATTGATTGAGCCTGATTTTAAAAAAGAGTTTATTTTTTTGGAACAAGAATTAGAGTATACTATGAACGTATTCTTAGAAATGCTCCGGTCTTTATCACTAAATAGAAAAATCAAAGAAAAAAGTATCCAGGCAATCAAAATTATTGTAAACAATTTTATGAATGATATATCTCTGGATTATGTTGCGGAACAACTCCAGGTTACAAATTCATATCTAAGCAGGATATTTAAGGAAGACTTGGACATTGGAATTGTTGATTTTATTAACCAGACGAGGATAATGAAGGCGAAGGAACTTATCACTTCTGGAGATGAAAGTATTACTAATATAGCAAAATCAGTCGGTTTCCAAGACCCTAAGTACTTTAGCCGCGTGTTTAAAAAACTGTCTGGAGTAGCACCATCAGAATTCATCAAAGGCAGATTTACAGATGATTGAAAGCGAGGTGTGACTAATATGAAATATGTAAAACTATTAGGAAACGGGAGCGTGGTTATTGATCAAGCTCCTGAGCCTCAAATCCGAGCCGTTGATGATGTAAAAATAAAAGTGTATTGTACATCGATATGTTCAGATGACACAAGGTGGTTTTTGGGACCCAGACAAGATATTTACATTAATAAAAGTATTGGGCATGAATTTTCCGGGTATATTGAAGATGCTGGAGATGCAGCCAGGGATATCGGTTTTGTTAAGGGTACTCGCGTAAGTGGATACACGTGGTGTTTTTGCGGAAAATGCCCATATTGCAGAGAGGGAAAAGAAAATATGTGCATTAATATGGGGGGCTATATTGGTGCAATGGGAGAATATATTGTCTTAAAGGACAGGCAGCTATGTATCTTACCCCCTGAATTGTCAATGGAAAGTGGGTGCTTAACAGAATTAGTAGCAAGTTGTATTCATGGTATTGATCGTGCAGAACTTAAAATTGGGCAATCCGTTTTAATTAATGGTGCGGGTGGTGCGGGTTTGGTTTTACTTCAATTAGCAAAAATGCAAGGTGTGGTTAATCTTACTGTAAATGAACCTTTAGAATCAAAGCGGTTATTAGCAAAAAAAATGGGAGCAGATTATGTAATAAACCATGAAAACGATAATCTTTATCAACATACAACAAGAATAACAGATCAATTGGGTTATGATTGCATATTTGATGCCTCTGGGGATGATGCTTTTGTTGATGCGTTACCTAGTATTATGGCCAAGCGGGGCATGCTGATTTTGTTTTCATTCTACAATCCAAATGGCAATCCGATCAAGTTTGACGCTTCTGAGCTATATGTAAAGGAGGGCACAATTAAGGCATCATATATGGCTCCATTTATGTTAGATCGAGCAATGAAAATAATTTCGTCCTTGAATCTGGATGATATAATAGGTATAAAATTTCAAATGTCAGACGCACAAAAAGCCTTTGAGACAAGTCTGACACAGCAGTATCCTCGCGTTATGCTATACATTGAACAGTAACAAAAATAGTGCCTGATGATGAACCGGAAATAGGTTTATATAGCAGGCGCTATTTTATTTTAAGAGTTGAGGGTGGACAATATTTACTTTATAGATTTCAGCATTTCCTATCTCATTCTTTAATTGCATTCCTTATGCATGTTTTATTGTGGACAATTTTTGCCTTGTAGCTATCAAGGTTATTCCCGAAAAACGTGAGGTGTAAGAACTTACACTTTTATCAGGTGCTATCACATGATAGTCGGCTTGTAAATGGCTGCGCTCTGATCATATAATATAATTGATCAACTAATACAGGTATTAGGCCTATAATACACATGTCAATTAATTATATTTTTTAAAATTGAAAGGAGAAATATGATGGGGACAGCCATTGAATTGAATCAATTGAAATCAACGAAAGACAGATTCACATTAAGCGGTAAAAAGGCAATCGTTACTGGAGCAGCAGGTGGTATTGGTCGTTCATGTGCTGCGGCAATCGCAGAATTGGGAGCCGATGTAGCACTGATTGACTTAAAAGGTGATGTTGCTCAACAAAATGCTGAGTATATAGCAGATAAATTTGGTGTCAAGGCGCTGGCTTATGGCGTAGATATCAGTGATGTCACAGCAGTGAACGATATGATGGGAAATATTATTAAAGAATTTGGACGAGTAGATTGTGTACATAGTAATGCCGGAATTTTTGATGGTGATGATAATACTGATATGCCTATTGAACTATGGAGAAAAATGGTTGACATCAACCTTACAGGGATGTACATAGTAAACAAAGCAGCGTGCATACACATGAGAGATACAAAAAATGGTGGGGCGATTGTTAATACAGCGTCTATGTCAGGCAGTATCGTAAACAGGGTACCGGGAAGGCATAACATTGGTTATCCGGCTACAAAGGCCGGAGTAAAACACTTAACGAAAGCTTTAGCTATGGATTTCAGAAATGATAATATCCGTGTAAATAGTGTTAGCCCCGGATACATGTTTTCCGGAATCCACGATGGACTGCCTCAAGACCTGTTGGACACGGTTGCAGCTGATGTACCCATGAATCGTTTTGGGACAATGGATGAGATTGGAGGTGCTGTGGCATTCCTTATGACAGATCTGGCTAGCTATATTACAGGTGCCGACATCATAATAGATGGTGGATATACAGTTTGGTAGATTATTGCAGAGAATAATAATTACGCAAAAGGAGAAGACAAATGGAGAAAGAATTAGTACGACGCTTAGAAGACAAAGCGATTGATATTAGAAAAAAGTTGTGCGAAACGACTCTTGAAATTGGTCCAATTCATATTGGTGGCTCATTGTCGGCAACAGATGTTGCTGTAGCACTATACTATCAATTTATGAATTATGACCCGGGGAATCCTGATTGGGAAGACCGCGATCGGTTTATTCTAAGCAAAGGGCATATCGGTTGTTTGCTGTACAATATTTTTGCAGACCTGGGTATATATGAATGGGATGATTTCTACAAAGGTTATAATAAAATTGAAGGTTCCTTTGGGCAGCATCCAAACCGGAAGTACTTGAAAGGAATTGAAGCATCAACAGGATCTTTAGGACATGGATTGTCTTTGGCGGTTGGACTTGCTATGGCAGGGCGTGCAGATAAAAAAGATTGGCGTGTATTTTGCATGATGGGCGATGGTGAATTACAAGAAGGGTCAGTATGGGAAGCTGCTATGGCTGGCGGACACTTCCGGCTTGGGAACCTGGTCGCGATCGTAGACAGAAATGGCTATCAGATCAGTGGTTCTACAGAGGATGTAGTTTCTATAGAACCGTTGGAAGAAAAGTGGACCGCTTTCGGCTGGGAGGTTATTACAATTGATGGAAACAACATGTCTGAAGTTGTGAATGTCTTTGAGAACCTGCCCAAATCTGATTCAGTCGAACAAAGAAAACCAATTTGCATTATATCAAGAACAAAAAAAGGTGCTGGGATTGATTTCATGGAAAATGTTGCAAAGTGGCATATTGGTTCGGTGGACGAAGAAACCCTAAAGAAATGCTATGCATCCATTGAAAAATCAGGAAGAAAGTGAGGATATAACAATGGCAAAAGGTTTTATATTTGATGTCGAGTTGGGTTTTGGCGGCGCAGCTTCAGCCAGGGATATTTTTGGAGCGGAATTGATAAAGGCTGCAAAAATTAATAGAGACATATTTTATATCACATGTGATTATCATGTAAAAGGATCACAGGTCGATAAATTTTCAGAAGAATTTCCTGAACAATATTTTGATATCGGTATTGCTGAAGCCAATGGTGTCGGCATTGCCGCAGGATTGGCATTAGGCGGGAAAATGCCATTTGTACAAGGATTCGGACCATTTTTATCGTTGCGTGATGTGGATCAAATTCATACAGATGTTGCCTATAATGATCTTCCGGTGCGTTTGATCGGGACACATGGGGGGCTAACCTCTGGTGGCGGGCCAACACACTATACTATTTGTGACTATGCGATTATGCGGGCTATTCCAAACATGACAATGATTGTTCCGGCCGATGCCAATCAATGTTCCAAAATTGTCCAAGCTTCCTTAAACTATGACGGTCCGATATATATTCGTATGGCTCGTGGTGAAGAGCCGTTGGCTTATATGGATCAGGATTACTCTTATGAGATTGGAAAAGCGAACATAGCCGTTGAGGGAAGAGACTTTACTATTATAGGGTGTGGTATTGGCGTAGCTATGGGCATAGCTGCATCAGAAATTCTCAAGAACGATGGAATAAAAGTCAGAGTCATTGACATGCATACATTGAAACCTATGGATAGCGATGCCGTGATAACCGCGGCAAGAGAAACTGGTGGAATTGTGACAGTTGAAGATCATAATATTATCGGGGGCCTGGGTGATGGTGTGGCTGCAATTCTTGCAGAAGAAGGTCTGGGAATAAAGTTTAAGCGTCTTGGAATACCGGATATTTTCCCATCACTCGGCGGTGCAGAAGAGCTTTATGCACATTATGGATATGATGTTCATGGCATCGTAGACTGTGTGAAAGCATTGCTGTAACATAGTTGATTGAATAAAGTATAAATAGAAATCTCGTGGTCTGGGCTTTCAAACCCAACCACGAGAAATGAAACGGAGGACAAGGATATGAGCATAGAGCAAAACAAGAAAATCGTTATTGACTTCCTGGATACACTGCCAAATGAACCTGATCTGGCAATCCGGTGGTTTGCAGAAGACGGGGTTTGGGAAGCAACGTATGCAAATCCTGAATTTAGCAGTATGTCAGGATTTAAAAATAAAGAAGAATTGTTAGAAATGTATCGTGGTATAGGCAATCTGCTGCAAAACCTTAAATTCATAGTTAAAGGCCTTACGGCAGAAGATGATCGTGTTGCAGCCCAGGTTGAGACCAAATCAAACTTGGCAGATGGAACTATGTATAATAATATTTACCATATGTTGTTTGAGCTTGAGAATGAAAAAATCAAAGCCATAAGAGAATACTCAGATACATTATATGCCGAGAGGGTATTAGGATCGTTTGTTGATCAATTATGATTCTATTCTGCGGTAAGCCCATGCTGTTGAATAAGTTTTCCCAAGATTGTTATGAAGGAAAAGTGATATGATCAGGAAAAATATAGGAAGTAATATTAAAACTGCAAATACTGAAGGAATCATTTTTGATATACAAAAATTTTCTATTCATGATGGACCAGGAATCCGAACAATAGTTTTTTTAAAAGGATGTCCCCTTGCCTGCAAATGGTGCAGCAATCCGGAAAGTCAAAAGCATCAGCAAGAAATAATGTGGAAATCCATGCTATGTGTTGGCTGTAACAAATGTGAGGAAGCATGTCCTCAAAAGGCGATCTCAACAAAAACAGATGGATCAAAGCATTTCGACAGGATTCGGTGTGTTGCTTGTGGAACTTGTGATTCAGTCTGCTTTAGAGGTGCAATAACACTGGCGGCAAAATTTGTAAATGTAGATGAAATAATGTGCGAAGTGGAACAAGATATGGTTTTTTATGAGACATCGGGAGGAGGATTGACTGTAGGCGGAGGAGAACCGTTGCTGCAACCGAAATTTGCAGCAAAACTATTGAAAGTTGCGAAAGAAAAAGGAATACATACTGCAATTGAGACAGCCGGAGAAGTGCCCTGGAAAAACTATGAAAAGGTTCTCCCTTATGCAGATTTAATTCTGCAAGATATAAAGATCATGGATAGAATGAAGCATCTGAAATATACCGGACAATATAATGACAGAATCTTGGAAAACTGCATTAATCTTGGAAAAACCAGTTCGAATTTTTGTATTAGGATGCCGCTAATACCAGGGGTGAATGATGATGATGATAGTATTGCGGCCGTAGCAAAATTTGCAGGAGAAATTGGCGCTTTCGACATTGAGCTGTTGCAATATCATCAGTATGGTGTCAGCAAATATGAGCAACTAGAAAAAAAATACAGGCTTCCTTACCTGAAATCGCAATCGGATGAAGAAATGACTCGTGTGAGAGTGCTTGCTGAAAAGATTTTTAAAATAAATAGCAGATAAACCAGACCACCAGTTTGTCTACAGTCTGAAGCTGCCTGAAAAGGCAGCTTTTTGCAGGTGAAATTATTCTTAAACAGCTTTTTCAGTAACGATATCGGGGTTTACATGCACCATACAGTGCTTGACATTGGGAAACTGTTCTTCAATTGAGTCATGTACACACTGTGCCGTATGATGGGCTTCTGCCAGTGTAAGCGAACCTTCGGCACGAATCTCCACATCCACATAGATTTTGTCACCGAACAGGCGGGTTTTCAGTTGGTCAATTCCTGCAACTGATTGTTGCGTAAGAATCACCTTGCGTATTTTAGTGGCAGTTTGCTCATCACAGGCTTTGTCGGTCATTTTACCGATCGCATCCCGGAAAATATCGATAGCGGCTTTTAGGATAAACAGGCAGATTACGATGCATGCTGCCGGGTCAAGAATAGGAAGACCAAGTCTTGCGCCGAGGATACCGATAAAGCTGCCGATGGATGAAAATGCATCTGAGCGGTGATGCCATGCGTCGGCCATCAAGGCGCTTGAATTTGTTTTTTTCGCCGCTGCGCGAGTGTACCAATACATGGCTTCTTTTACAATGATCGATATGATTGCCGCGATAAGTGCCAGCAGTCCGGGTGCGGCGAGTTCACCATAATTTCCGGCAAACACCTTTAGAATACCTGTCCAGCCAATACCGGCGCCGGTTACAAACAGGATAGCGGCCAGGATAATGGCGGCTACGCATTCAAAACGCTCATGTCCGTAAGGGTGTTCTTTATCGGATTTTTGGTTCGCCAGTTTTACACCAATTATAACCATAATAGTGCTTAGTACGTCGGACAGGGAATGTACTGCGTCAGAGAGCATTGCAGCAGACTGCGCGAAGATTCCGGCGAACAGCTTGAAGGCCGATAAAATTACATTTCCGATGATACTGCCAAGGGATACCTGCATGGCAATCTGTTCATTTGACTTTTCCATAAATGTTACCTCCAGTTTGATTGAGATAAACCTATGGCACGGCATAATCCTGTTTCACATAAGAAAAAGCGCATCTGTGAAACATACACTGTCCCACAGATACGCTGGTGCGTCATCTGCTGCCGCGTTGCGGCCCGGCCCCACAAAACCCTGTATAGGGAGTTATCGCCTGCTCAGTTTGTACTGTTGATTGAACATCCGGGCAAGCCGGACATGATGCAGTGCAAAGAGTTTATTGATAGAATAGCATATGCGGTGGTGGATGTCAATGTTCGGATTTTAAAGAAATTCAAATTCATCACGCCAGGGCAAAAATTATATAAATTAATGATTATTGCTTGTACTTATGGTATTATAATTAATAGTAAGTTTTACGGTAAATTAGAGGGAAGAAGCCAAGTTAAATCAAAATGGAGGATATTCATATGGAAAATATATTTATGAAACCTAAAAACCACAATACATTTTCATGGTCAAGCCTGAGCAATATTAAAGAAGGACGTGGAGATCTTGGCGAAGAAATGCCTGTATTGATATATAGGCTGTTTCAGTATACTTTGGTCGATGTGTTAAACAAGAGTCTTGGTACTGAAAAAGCAAATGATTATATACGAGAGGCAGGATTCCTTGCAGGAACGGAATTCACACAAAATATGTTAGATTTATCCGTGGACTTTGACACATTTATTGCCAACTTGTATAAGGCATTTCTGGAATTAAAGATAGGGATTCTGAGAGTTGAATCTTTTAATGAGAACACGATGGAAATAATCCTTACGATTGCGCAGGATCTGGATTGCAGCGGACTTCCGATCAGCGATGAAACCGTTTGTACTTATGATGAGGGGGTTATCGCAGGCATTCTTCAATTATATACCGGGCGGACTTATTTGGTACGTGAGATTGATTGCTGGGCAAACGGCAATAGGATATGCCGGTTTAAAGGCTCGGTTATAGAATAAGAAGGGGATGGTTTTATGCAGGAACATACGGAATATTCAGATGAAAATAAGGATGTATTAAAAGCGGCAGCGGATATTTTTTTTACTTATTTAAGTGATGCTGTTTATGATCCATCCAACGCTTCACTGGATTTGGAACAACTACCGGAAGAATTCCGCAAATTTGGTCAAGGATTGCAATTATATAACAGTATGGTGTTGGAAATGACAGCACTGGCAAAAGAATTGGCAGTGGGCAATTTAAATTGCCAGTTACCGCCTCCAGGTAATGAAATGGCGGCACCATTGAAAACGCTGCATGCGTCGCTTAGACATCTTACCTGGCAGACACAACAGATAGCAAAAGGGGATTATCAGCAGCGTGTTGATTTTATGGGAGATTTCTCGGAAGCATTCAATAATATGATTGAGCAGTTAGGACTGAAACAGAAAATAAGTTTGGATGAAAAGTCCAAGCTTGAATTACATATGGATTTAATACTCTCCAACTGCCCGGATTTGATTTTGCTCTTTGACCGGCAGGGAAAGCTTGCATATGCAAGTAATTCCTACCTTAGCGCCAGCGAAACTTCCGGAATTGATGAGGTTCTTGGCAAGCAGATCCAAGAGCTGTTTGCTTCAATTGCTTCGGAGGAATTTCTATGCTCCGTTGAAGAAATGTTTAAAACCGCAATCAGTGAAGAGCGCACTATAGAAATAGAGCAGGATCTTGAGTTTGATCATGCCGATTCCTGCCCTCACTATCATATCCAGATTACGCCTATACTCAACTCAGACAAAGAAGTTGAGGGAAGCATGATGCTATTGCATGACATGACTGAACTTGAACGTGCATACCAAGCTGAACAAGCTCGTGAGATTGCAGAACAGTCATCGTACGCTAAAACTGAATTTCTCTCCCGAATGAGCCATGAGATGCGTACACCAATGAATGCAGTTATCGGAATGACTGCTATCTATAATGCTACGGACGATCCTAAACGTAAAGATTATTGCATTGATAAGATTGAGGAAGCTTCCAAGCATTTACTCGGTGTGATCAACGATGTCCTTGATATGTCAAAGATTGAAGCAGATAAATTTGAGATTTTTTACAGTAAGTTTAATCTAAAGCAAATGCTTGAGCGGATTACAGGAGTAATTTTGTTTCAAATCGAAGAGCGTAAACAGGAGTTGCTGGTTAATATCAACCCTAATACTCCGGAGATAATTGTTACGGATGAACAGCGGCTTGCACAGGTCATCACCAACCTGCTGTCTAATGCTGTGAAATTCACCCCGGATGGCGGTGAAATTTCCCTTGCGGCGGAGAAGGTTTCTGATGAAAATAACTGTTGTATTATCCGTTTTGCGGTAAGGGATAACGGGATTGGAATTTCCAAAGAACAGCAGGACCGGCTTTTTGCGCCGTTTGAACAGGCTAACGGCAGTATCTCGCGCGAATATGGTGGTACAGGGCTTGGTCTTTCCATTTCCAGGCGTATTATAGAGATGATGGGGGGAAATATCCGGGTTGAATCTGAAATCGGCAAAGGATCTTCCTTTATCTTCGAAATCCCGATTGAAAAACTTGAATTCTCCAACTTCATTGAAATGCAATCATCACCCTTGAAAAGAAATGTAAATGAAGCCAATATGCAAGAGAGCATCGGGACTGCAAACGGTATTTTTTCAGGACGGAGGATTTTGCTTGCCGAGGATGTGGAAATTAACAGGGAAATAATTGTTGCTTTATTGGAACATACAGGAATTCAGATTGATTGGGCTGAAGACGGTAAGGTAGCACTTGGGAAATTTGCAGCCGCACCAGACTCCTATGATTTGATTTTAATGGATGTACATATGCCGAATATGGACGGGTACGAGACAACAATGCGAATTCGCGAATCCGGTCTGGCCGGAGCCGATATCATCCCTATTATTGCAATGACCGCAAATGTTTTCAGTGAAGATATTGAGCGTTGTCTCTCCAGCGGTATGAATAGTCATCTTGGAAAACCAATTGATGTATCTGAGGTAATTATGCGGCTTAAGGAATATTTCACCGTGCCGGATTAAACTTAATAGTGGCGTGAACAGCGTAACGAAGACTATTCTACTGATGGAATAGTCTTTTGTTGAATTCTGGATTTGGATGTGTTAGAATGAAAAGAACATTAGTTCGAAAGGTGAGCGCATGAAATTTATTCATACCGGTGATATACATTTAGGGGCAAACCCAGACGCGGGGTTGCCCTGGAGCGAAGAGCGGGCAAAAGAAATATGGGATAGTTTTCGTGGATTGATTGAGGTGGTTCGTCAGGAAGGGATTGACTTGCTTTTGATTGCCGGAGATTTTTTTCATCGGCAGCCGCTTATGCGGGAATTGAAGGAAGTTAATTATTTGTTTTCCATGATTCCTGACACACAGATAGTTTTAATGGCCGGAAACCATGACTATCTGCAGCCGGATTCTTATTATACCAGATTTCCATGGAGTGATAATGTTCTTGGAATGTGGGAAGAAGCGTGCCAGGAAGTCTATCTTTCGGGAATTCATACATGGGTGTATGGGTTCAGCTATTATGAGCGGGAGATTACCCAGCGAAAGTATGCTCAGGTTAGAAGTAACGGTAAGCCGGGAATGCATGTTTTGCTGGCTCATGGTGGTGATGAGAAGCATATTCCGATGGCGAAAGAAGAGCTGTTAAGAGGCGGGTTTGATTATGTTGCACTTGGACATATTCATCGGCCGGGGATTATTGTCAAGGATAGAATTGCGTATTGCGGAGCGTTAGAACCCTTGGATCGAAACGATGTGGGAGCACATGGATATATAAAAGGAAACTATGGTCAGGAAGGAGTCTCGATAGAATTTATTCCGTTTGCCCGGCGTTCATATGTTCCGCTTAATATCATCGCAGATCCAGATATGACGCAATTTTCGCTGGAAGAACAGATAAAAGAAAAGATCCGGCAAGCCGGGAAGGATAATCTCTATTATATTACGATACAAGGCATGAGGGACCCGGATATTATATTTATGCCAGAGTATCTTAGTGACTTGGGGAATATAACCGGAGTGGAAGATAACAGCAAACCGGATTATGATATAGAAAAGATGAAAGAATCGTATCGGGGCAGTCTGATCGGGAATTATATTGGGCATTTTGAGAGTGATGATACGCCGAAAGGGAAAAAAGCGCTTTATTATGGACTGCATGCGCTGCTGGAAGCGAAGAGGTGAGTGACGATGAAAATAAGACAGCTGCAGATTCACAGCTTTGGAAAACTAAAGGATCGGGAAATTATTCTGGAGGATGGAATTAATATTGTTTATGGCTCTAATGAAAGCGGAAAAAGTACGATGCATGCATTTATCCGGGCGATGCTTTATGGAATCCAGCGACAGCGGGGCAGGGCAGCGAGAAATGATACATATTCCCGTTATGAGCCCTGGGAAAACAGCAGCTTCTTTTCCGGTCGGATGCGGTTTGAAAGCGGCGGAAAGATTTTTCGGCTTTCCCGGAATTTTTATAAAAATGATATTAAAGAGGAGTTGATCTGTGAGACTGATGGTGAATGCCTGTCGATCGCCCAGGGGGATCTGGAAGTTCTGCTTGGGAATGTTAGTGAAAGTGTCTTTGATAATACCATTTCTGTAGAGCAGCTGCGCAGCCGCACGGGCGATGAGTTGGATGTACAGCTTCGTAATTTTATGGCTAACTATGAGGCCAGCAGTGACGGTGAACTGGATATTGAAAAGGCGAAGGCTATCTTAAAGGCTCAGAGAAAAGAGTATGAACAAAAACAGAAGGTTGAGTTTGAAAAACAGGAAGTACAAAAAAAGCAGTTCACGATAAAAATAGAATATGTTCAGGAAGAATTACAAGGCATTGAGGAGCAGCTTAAGCAACGAAGATCAGAATGGATACAGTATAAGAGATTGGAAGATAAGGAACATTCGGGAGATAGGACTAAAAATGATCACCAATGTACAGAGCAGCAAGGGGAAATACAAAGAGAACAGCCAAGAAAAATACAAAGAGAACAGTTAAGGGAAGTAAAGAAAGGACAGCTAAAGCAAAAAAGGCTTAGGATCATAGCTGCAGCAGGAACCTTTTGCTTAGGACTTACTGTAATTTCTTTATTTAGTAAGTTTCCGGGATGGATTACAGCAGTGGGCATGTTTTGTGGTGTGGGAATGCTTAGTGTTTCACTACTGTTAAGGACTGGAAAACAGCAAATTGATAACGGCGATGAGTTTGCTGAGCAGGAAGAATCCCAGCGGCAGAAAGAGTATAGGAAGCACCTGCTCTGGAAGATAGAGCAACTGAAAGAAGCCCAGAAAGAAAAAGCGATGCAGTTTGAGAATCTTCAGGCTGATCATGAGGAATACTGCAGCATGATTCGAGAAGATGACAAGAATCAGGAAGAAATCGATAGTATTACCATGGCTTTAGACAGTATTGACGAGATATCTTCCAATATGCAGAAATACTGGGAAAAAGATTTGCACCGGCGTATTTCTGCAATCATACAGGAGATTACGTCAGGACGTTATATAGGGGTAGAAGTTGCTGACAACCGAAGAGTTGCCCTGCATACAAAGGATCACTATGTTCCCCTGGAGCAGGCCAGTCATGGAACGATCGAGCAGTTATATTTTTCCCTTCGAATGGCAGCAGCCGATTACCTGTGTCAGGAAGAATCAATGCCGGTTCTGCTGGATGAGGTATTTGCTATGTATGATGAGGAGAGAATGGAAGCAGCGTTAAAGTGGCTTGCTGAGCATAAAGAACAGGTTGTGATCTTTACCTGCCAGAAGCGGGAGCTGGCAATTGCAAAGCGGCTTGGTTTGAGTGTGAATAAATCTTTGTTATAAGTCACCTGCCGTTACCGGCAAAACAATTAAAATAAGCAAGAATAATCACTTCGTTTTTTGCCGATAATATGGTACAATAAGTATATTGGAGGATACTAAATATGGAGTATTTATCGGTTTCGGATTTTGCGAAAAAATGGAAATTGTCTGAACGTACAGTAAGAAATTACTGTGCCAATGGGAAAATACCAGATGTTTTTTTAACAGGTAAGACATGGAATATACCAGCTAATGCTAATAAACCAAATAGAGTGAACAAGCACAGAGAGGTTTCGGAAACCCTGCTCGGGATATTGAAAACAGAAAAGGCAAGCAAGGTTTCTGGTGGTATTTATCACAAAATACAAATTGAATTAACCTATAACTCAAACCATATGGAGGGGAGCCGGTTGACCCATGACCAGACCCGTTACATTTATGAAACAAATACTATTGGTGTTGAAAACGAAAGCTTGAATGTTGATGATATTGTGGAAACTGCTAATCACTTCAGGTGTATTGATGTAATCATTGAGCAAGCCAATTATGCTTTGAGCGAAGTGTTTGTTAAACAATTGCACTTTATGCTGAAAAATGGTACTAGTGACTCTCGGAAGGATTGGTTTGCGGTAGGTGATTATAAATATCTGCCGAATGAGGTTGGCGGGCGCGACACAGCAGCACCGGAGGAGGTTGCTGATAAAATAAAAGCTTTGTTATCCTCTTACAATAAAGTTAAAAGTAAGTCATTAGAGGAAATCTTGGATTTTCATTATAAATTTGAGTTAATACATCCATTTCAAGATGGTAATGGACGCGTTGGACGTTTGATTATATTTAAGGAATGTTTACGTAATAGTATTGTGCCATTTATTATTGATGAGGAATTAAAAATGTTTTATTATCGTGGACTTCGTGAATGGAAAGCAGAGCGTGGATACTTAATGGATACTTGTCTGGCTGCACAGGATAAATTTAAAAAGTATCTGGATTATTTTAGGATCCCATATAGTGAGTGATTTTTATAAGTAATCTAAATGATTGAGTTTTTAGAGCAAGAGTATCCATATAAAATAAAGGGCATAATAAAACCTCCAAACTAATATGATTTTTGAATCGACCTTCAGTAAGGGGGATTTTAGGTCTAACTTACTGGGGTCAGTTCATATTCTTACATCAGTTTGAAGGCTTACACAATCTTTGGGGTACTCCCAGCAGTTCACGCCAGGTAATTCTTCATATTCTTCAAAGCACTTTTCTCCAGACGACTCACCTGTGCCTGGGAAATACCAATCTCTCTGGCAACTTCCATCTGGGTTTTGCCTTCAAAAAACCGCAGCTGAATAATATAATGCTCCCGTTCATTTAACCGCTTCATAGCCTCCTGCAGAGAGATGTCCTCAATCCAGTTTTCTTCCCGGTTCTTCTTATCACTGATCTGGTCCATCACATAAAGTGTATCCCCGCCATCGGTATAAACCGGTTCATACAAACTCATCGGACTCTGGATCGCATCCAGAGCATACACAATAGCTTCCTTATCAATGCCAACCTCTGCGGCAATCTCTGTAATTGTAGGTTCGCGCAAATTTTTCTTCATATAACTCTCTTTTGCAAAGATTGCCTTATATGCGGTATCCCTCAGTGATCGGCTGACCCGAATACTATTATTATCCCTAAGATATCTCCGAATTTCCCCAATGATCATCGGAACGGCATACGTACTGAATTTTACATTTAAGGTGGTATCAAAATTATCAATGGCTTTGATCAATCCGATACAACCGATCTGAAATAAATCATCAGCATTTTCATTGCTGTTGGAAAACCGCTTGATCACACTTAACACCAATCGCAGATTTCCCTTAATGTATAATTCCCGAGCCTCTTGGTCACCCTCTTGGATCCGCTTAAATAAAGCATCTTTTTCTTCATTATTCAGAATGGGAAGTTTCGATGTGTTAACGCCGCATATTTCAACTTTATTCAGTGCCATCTCAGAAATCCTCCTAGAATTATTTACTATTAAAATGATTCTCCGATTGGATTAGAAATATTCGATTATACAGAAAATATAAAAATTAAAAGCCCTTGACAAAGTGCGTCAAGGTACAAGTAATTTGCATATAATAAAAAAAGAATATTGAGGTGTTCTAGGTGAGATTTTTTGATTTAAGACAAAAAGAAGTAATTAATGCCTGCACCTGTAAAAGTATGGGATGCCCTGTGGATGTAGAGATTGAATGTAAAACCGGAAATGTAACCGCACTTATCATACCAGGTCCGGGAAGAATGTGGGGATTGCTTGGCCGGGACTGTGAATACATAGTTCCATGGGAATGTGTACTGCAAGTTGGTGATGACATTATTTTGGTGGAGATCAAAGAGGACGCGTGTCTGAAGAAGTACTAGTACTTGGCTGAACAGTAACAGGAATGCTGCGATATATCAAAAAGAAATGTTGGCAGCATTCCTTTTTGCTGTTTTTTGGTGTATAATTTTAAGAAAAGAATCCGGTTAAGATAGTAAAATGTTTAGTGGAGGAGGCATATGAAAAAAGAACTAATGCAGTATGTTGGTAATATGCAGCAGCTTGCATATATAAGACAGTTTAAATATAGTGCAGGACGCGCCGGTGGGATGACGGCATTTGACGTTCAAAATGGCGATATCCGTTTTAGTGTTTTGGGTGATAAATGCTTGGATATTGCAGACTTTACTTATAAGGGGATGAACATAAGCTTTCTTTCCAAGCCGGGGATTCAGGGCAGGAATGCTTATGACACTCATGGTGACGAGGCACTGCGGAGTATTATGGGGGGGATGCTTTTTACGGCTGGTCTGGAGAATATCTGTGCGCCGTGTAGTTTGGCGGGGAAGGATTATCCGATGCACGGAAGGATCAGGACTACTCCGGCTGAGCATCTGTCTTCGGATGCATCATGGAGCGGTGAGCAGTATGTTCTGAGCGTCAGCGGTGAAATGCGGGAGGCTGAGCTATTTGGCGAAAATATGGTTTTGCGGAGAAGAATTAGTACTTGCTATGGCGAGAACAGCATTTTGCTGGAAGATGAGATTGAAAACCAATCATTTACTGAAATGCCGATGATGCTGTTATATCATTTTAATATAGGGTATCCGATGTTGGATGAATCTGTTCGGATATATCTGCCGGTGAAGCGGACAACTCCCAGAGATGCCATCAGTAAGGAGCATGTGGGAACTTGGAACAGCATGGAGTCGCCTCGGGACGAAGAGCCGGAATATGTGTATACGCATGAACTGTATGCTGATGATGATCAAAATACGATGGTGATGCTGGTGAATGAGAATAAAGCAATTGGGGTCTGCTGGGAGTTTAACAAGCGATACCTGCCTTATTTTCATCAGTGGAAATCGCGGGCATCGGGGGATTATGTAATTGGGTTTGAACCGGCTAATTCCAGTATATATGGGAGGGCTTATCATCAGGAAAATGGAGATTTTCGTATGTTGAAGGCTTTTGAAAAAGAAAGGATTCAGATAAAAGTAGCCATTGTTGAAGGGGGAAAAGAAATTGAAGAGCAGCTATTAAAAATCGACCAATTGAAAGATGTTCGGATAATCGGTTTTTAGAGCCGCTTGGGCGGTTTCCGGAGATTGATGAGGATGAGGTGCCTTATCGGTTGCTTTGTATGGAGTATCCGAAGATTAGGGTTTGCAAAAGGGGAGGGGATGTCACAAAATGTGCCTTGGGGGCGGTGACTTGCCATAAGTTTTCGGCAACGGAGCATTTCGTTGTTAGATTCTAAATGAAAAAGAGGTGATAATTGCTGGGACCATTCGTATTCAGCCCGTATTCTTGATGAATACGCGCTTCAGACGAATTCAAAATATGTCTGGGAGACATATTTTGCCCAGCAATTATCACCTCTTTTTCATTAAGAATCTAATCAACTCATGCTATGTTGCCGAAAACTTATGGCAAGTCACCGCCCCCAAGGCACATTTTGTGACATCTTCGAAGACGGGAGGTTTGGGGGGCTGTTTAGGGTGTAATATTGATTTTGAATGATTTTATTTCGAAGGGGTTGATTGGAAAGTTAACTTGTTTTTTATTATGGGGTAGTGGTTTTTCGGTGTTTTCGAGCATGTTGCATTCGTGGATATTTTTAATAGTGTCGTATAATTGTAATTGGCAGTGGGTTCGTCGGCCCCAGCTTTCGTAGAGTCTGATAATTATTGCATCCTCGGTTTCTGCTTTTTTTATGACTTCAATGATGACGTTTGGTTTGTTGACGGATGCAAAGGATAAGGAAACAGGTAGTTTACCAGGGGGATTTGGCTTGTATAGGGGGATCATTTTGTTGTTGACCTGGTAAGCTTGTGCAATGGTTCCGGCTTCTCTGAAATCGTTGCTATGCGGGAAGATAGAATAGGTGAATTCGTGAATCTCCTGGTCGGCTGATGGGTTGGGGAAGATTCCTGATTTTAGCATTGTTAGTCCTACCACGTTGTCTTGAACCGAAACGCCATATTTACAATCGTTGATGATGCTTATGCCATATCCGTTTTCTGCCAGATCCAGCCATTTATGAACGCAGACTTCAAAGCGTGCATAATCCCATGAGGTGTTTTGATGAGTTGGCCGTTTTACATTTCCGTATTGTATCTCATAGGATGCTTCACTGGTGTGGATATCAAGGGGAAAGAGGGATTTTAGCAGGAGCTGGTGTTCCTTCCAATCGATATGGTTTGTAATGTCAATTCGTGGTATATCGCTGTATATGATGATTGTCTGTGAGATAACTGAATCCAGGTAGTTACGGGTTATTTTGAGACCAATACTTATGTCACTTGGGTTCACTGTCTCAATGTTTGCAACGTTGTCTACTTCCCAGCATTTTTCAAGGTAATAGTTGTTTATATCCCAGGCATCGTAATTGTGGGGGCGATCCTCATAGCTCATGATAACATTGCCATATTTGCCGTCTTGCAGCAGTTCGCGGCGGGCAAGTTTGTCATAGATGGAAGAAAACTGTCCTTTTTTGTTCAGTTTGATATAGAAGTATTGATTTTCCATCTCAGTTTTGGCTGCTTGCGGCGGAGTACTGAGTGCTTGCATGTCGTTTGGCGCAAACACTTTATAGCCGTTGGCGGGGACATCATAGGCCATCATTGTCTTTCCGGCGATGGTTACGATATCGGTTGCCCGATGGCTGTTAGGGTTGAAAACGACGACAGAGCCTTGGGGTGCATTAATATGCGATGTTATGCTGTTCAGGGCATGGTCTATGATTTCATTACCCGTTTTTAGGATTGCATCGTACTGTTCTTTGGATTCATCATAAACTTCTTTTATTGATGAGCCGGGTAAGATATCATGGAATTGGTTGAGGAGGATGCCTTCCCAGCCATCGTGAAGCAAAAGTGCCGGATAGGGTTTCCCGGAGAGCCGGGTTGCCATAACGGAGAAACGTTCGGCGTTTTGGTAGCAAAATTCGCTTTTTCGATTGTATTTTTTATTTCGGGCCATTGAGGTATAGGTTCCGCGGTGATATTCCAGGTAGAGTTCACCAATCCATGAGGGCAAGTATTTGTTGTCTGTTACCTGGGTTTCTAAGAGCTGGAAGAATTCGTTGGCTGTGCACATCTTTGTTTGGGGTAGGCCTGGTATAGACAGGGCAGTGCGGCGCTGGTTTTGGATTTCGGTGAGGGTAGTGCCGCCTCCGCCGTCACCATAACCAAAGCTCATTAAGACCTCTTTGTTAATGTGTTTTTGCTGATAGCGCTGCCATGCACCTTTTATCTGCCGGGGTTTTAAAAATGCGTTGTAGGTGGTGTAATAATCATTTTCATAGTCAGGTTTTTCACCGCCGCTGACCAGACCGCCGTTATAGTCCCGGGATGGAGAGAAATGGGTTAAAATTCTGGTTCCGTCAATTCCCTCCCACATAAAAGTGTCATAAGGCAGTTGGTTAAATTCATTCCAGCTGATTTTTGTTGTCATAAAGTATTTAATTCCACACTTGTTCATGATTTGTGGTAAAGCTGCTGAGTAACCGAATACGTCGGGCAGCCAGAGAATGTGGTTATCGACGCCGAATTCGTCCATAAAGAACTTTTTGCCGTGCAGGAATTGGCGAATGAGGGATTCGCCGGAAGCAATGTTGCAGTCTGCTTCGACCCACATGCCGCCATCGGCTTCCCAACGGCCTTCTTTGATGCGTTTTCTTATTTCTTCATATATTTCCGGACAATCTTCTTTGACATATTGGTATAGCTGCGGCTGGCTGGACATGAACTTGTATTCGGGAAAACGCCGCATCAGTTCTAAAACGGTAGAAAAACTTCTTACAGCCTTATCCCTGGTTACCGCTAAAGTCCACTGCCAGGCGATATCAATATGGGTATGGCCGACGCAAAAGACCTGTGGCTGCTGTTGATTTCCATACTTTTCGTAAAATTCCCTGGTGAGATATTCCTGAGCATTTGCCAGGGAAGCGTAATAATGTGTGCTGTGTTCCTGCCTTAAGTCGAGCAGATTGAGTGATTGATTGAGCACATTTATGATCAGGATGTGTTCTTCGCTGTCCTCTGCAAGCAGCATCGCGGTGTCATAAGGAACTTTCACGTCATAATAGTACTTTTCTGTTTTTGTGTCGACGATGCGGATGAATGACTTTAATACCAGGCTGAAATTTTTGTCACCGGTAAATGCGGAGAGAACAATTCTGATCTTTTGGCCGCCAACAGCATTTTCACGCAATAATACGGTGGTATGGTTTACGTCCATTCCCTGCCGCAGTTTTCCGTCAAGATAGAGTGTAAATTGGGGATTTACTGCATCCCATTCTCCTTCACGGCCGGTGATCAGTTTGAACTCAACCGGTTTGCCGTGGAATTCCGGGGGGATGGTGATTACTGTCTCGAACCAGAAGTACTCCCGGTGGCCTCCCCATAGTTCTTCAAAATGATGGGTTTTCCAATTGCTTACATCCAGATTTGCAATATCAGAAAATCGTTCTTTCGTTTTTATCACTTTATAGTTTTCAATTGGTCGCGTATCAAGATATCTCAATGCTCCTAAATCGGAGATTAGCTTTGAGATTCGCTGTCTTATAAAAATCATATGTGCCCCTTTCGCTGTTGTGTAAATGATGTTTCATTGTATTCATATCGAGATACCGAAATGCTGACCAGGCGGCGCAGCTTTTCAATATATGATAAGCGCTGCCCGGTGTTCATCATCGGCTGGTTAAAATTATTTTTCCGGCCAATAGAAATCGCTTTGCTGATGCCGAAGGTATTGTAGAAGATTAGTTCGATGCTTTTTATCGAAGTAAATTTATCAGCTAGCATGGCAATGTCCTGCAGGTGCTCTTCATTATCATTGACAGTGGGGATGATCGGACACCGTAGGATGATGTGGGCACCGCGGTTATTGAGCAGTGCCAGGTTTGCTTCGATAATGGTAAAACTCACGCCTGTATATCTTTTATATAAGTTCGGGCTGACTTTGTAGTCAAATAAGAAGTAGTCTGCCGAATTTAAAACCCTGCCGAAATTTTCTTTTGGGGCAAAACCGGAGGTTTCTACTGCTGTGCTGATTCTATGGTCTTTTGCACTTTGCAGAAGAGTATGGGCAAATTCGATTTGACTGCCCAGCGGTTCACCTCCGGATAAGGTCAGGCCGCCGCCGGAAGTGGCATAAAAGGCCTTGTCTTTTAATACTTCCTGTATGATCGAATCAGAAGACATGGTTTTCCCCGCAATAGAAAGTGCTTTGGCAGGACATAATGCAATACATTTTCCGCATAGTATACATTTTGGGAAGTCAATATTATGGCGGGCAGAAAATGTATGCACGTCATATTCACATACCGACGCGCAAAGGCGGCACATTGTGCATAAAGACTGCTGATAAAATAGTTGTGGTGTCAGCTGAATGGATTCCGGATTGTGACACCACAGGCAGGAAAGGCCGCAGCCTTTTAAGAATACGGTTGTTCGTATTCCAGGCCCATCATGCAAGGAAGCTCTGGCAATATTTAAAATTATTCCATCCATTAATAAACAGTCCTTCTGATAATGTCTCTTTGAATATCTTTGTCTAAATCAATAAATCGGGCACTATATCCACCCACCCTGATAATTAGGTTTCCATATTGTTCAGGATGGATCATAGCAGCTTCAAGGTCTTTTGCATTGACAACATTGATGTTTGCCTGGGAACCTCCCAGCCGGAAAAAGGTCCATAACAACATTTTCAGCTTCTCTTTGTCCGCATCAAAGAATTGTTTGCTGAACTTAAAGTTTTGAGTAATGCCTGCGTGGATATCACCGCGCATTTTCGTTAATGAATTGATCAAAGCGGTAATTCCGTTTGTGTCCATTCCCTGGGTTGGGCCATTTGCATTGGAAAGAATATCTCCTGCCCGCCGGCCGTCGGCACTTGCGCCCACATATTTTCCTAAGACTACATTTGCACTGTTGTTGATTTCCACTACTAAAAAGGAGTCCAGATTGGTATTGCTCTTTTGCGCTTGGGTCAGCAGACACATATGTTCATGCACTTCGGATGCCAGTTGATCCACTTCATCCAGATCGTTACCATATTTGTCCAGGTTCAGCAAATATTCTAATTGTTGTTCATAACCGGAAAAATCACATTCCATCATCTTAAGAAGCTCATCCGGTGAAATCACTTTATCATCATAAACAGCTTTCTTGATGGCATAAAGACTGTCGGAGGCAGTAATGTTTCCGTAGGTTTCATAAGTTCCGCCCAAGTGTTGGATGCCGCCGTCCAAGATAGCTTTGCCGCGACTGAGACAGTCATTCATTAACAAACTCTGAAACAAAAATGAAACTTCACCGCTCAGTGTTTGATAAATCGAATCTTGTATTTTAGCACTGTTGATAACAAAATATTCCATTTGCTCTTTATAGGCGTCAAACAGTTCATCAAAGGTTTGGTAATCAGCAAGAGAACCCAAATCCAGCCCAATGCATTTATTGGTAAAGACATCTCTGCCGTTTCGCAAGGTGATTTCCAACACTTTTGCTATGTTAATGATTACATTAGGAGTTCCGATACTTCGGTGGGCGAGAAGATATTCGCCGCAGCCGAGAAAAGAGTATTCGCCGGCAGCTTCGTAGGTTACATCAAATGCTTTGGCCACATCGGGGATATTCTTATTATCGTTGTAGATGACCGGCAGGGTAAGACCACCGCTTAAAAGTTCTAATCCTTTGTCCGGCAGTGTTTCGTTCATGCCTTCGTACATCCGCAGACTAAGCTGAGGGAAAGGCAGGTGGCAGCGCCGGATTGCTTCCATTATGACAAGGGCCATAATGTCGGCCGCCTTTTCATCCGGCCGCCCCAGTCCGCCCACAACAACGCGGCTGTTGCGCCCGTAGATTTCATCCACACATTGAAATACAGAACTTAACATTACAGTTGCTTCTTCCTCGGTGAGTGTTCCGTTGGCAGTATCATGGCAGTAAAAGTCTGCCAGCAGTACATCTAAGCGGTTGAAATCCGGAGACTGAGCACAAATGGAATAAAGCCATATCAATTGTAATGCTTCACGGAAGGTAGTCGGTGGGGATTTACGGATTTTTTCCAGACTGTCTTTCATGGCTAGAAGTTCCTCTTTGCGATTTTCATCGGAATTTGCTATCTGCTCTTTTACATCTTCGATATAAAAAACGCAGGCATCATCGAACAAATCCAGGATGCTGAGCAGACCATTATAAAAACTAATGTCGCCGTCATAGTGGCGGGCACCTTCTTTTCGAACTTCAACTTCTCGTCTTAAACCATTCATACCCATCCGAATCAACTTACCGAAATCCAACTGCATCTCAGCCAGCCGGTAAAGAGGGTATACAACCGCCGATTCAGTTTCGTAAAGATCTGTTGGTGCAACCGCAGCCATCGTGGTATCGAAGTTTTGCCGTGCCTTATAATTGGTATATTCAGTGTCCCAAAAAGTACACATAGCGAGAACTTCCTGCTTACGATCAGGAGAAAATCCGCCCTGTTCCAGCTTTCGCATAATGTTACCCTTATCATAACAAAAGCCCACCTTGTCAACACTTCCGGTAACCCCTCCATACATCACGTGGTAAAGCCCAACATCATAAAATTCAACGTAGCCGCATACCTTTTGATAAGAGCGGACTCTTTTGAGCATGGTTTCTTGCTGAATTTTTAAGCATGCTGCTTCACGCTGAGCCTTTGGAAGTTTTTTGGTTTCCTGATAAACTTTTGTAAATAGTAACTCCGGCTCTAACAAATGGTAACATCTTTCCATATATTTTTCCTCCTGGTAATTATCCTTTCACGGCGCCATCTAACATCGTACTGATAAACTTTTTACGGAAAATCAGAAAAACAACCAAAGCCGGCGCCAGGGTCATAAATGCCGTAGCACTTAAGGGTCCCTGCTTTACTGTTGATGTTCCGATCATATTATAAATTGTCAGTGTCAAAGTTCTCATTTCGTTGGTTCTGGTGAATATCAAGGTGATTAAAAAGTCATTCCAGATTGTCACAAAATTGATGATAAATATAGCAGATGCTCCCGGCAGTACCACCGGCAGAACAACTCGCCATATAACGGAAAAATTAGAGCATCCGTCGATTAAAGCAGCCTCTTCGATTGCCGTAGGCAGAGAGTCAAAAAAGTTTTTCATTACAATTGTGGCAAAAGAAACTGTGCCGGGAATGTAAAGCAGAATAAGGCCTATGTAGGTGTTGTCGATTCCCAGCCTTGAATAAACACTATATAGCGGGATTAAATTAGTTAGTCCCGGAATCAGCATTGGTACAACAAGAAAAGCAAATAAAAATGTTTTTCCTTTAAAGTTGTAGCGTGAGAAGGCGTATGCCGCGATCATGGACAGAATGCTGCTGATAGCTGCAGTTAAGGTTGCTAATAGCAGAGTGTTTATGGCAGCACGCGGAATATTCTGAGCCTGCAGGGCATAACTAAAGTTTTCCAGAGTAAATTGGTCGGTAAAAAATACCGGCGGGTAACTGTAAATCAGATTATTTGGTTTCAGGGCCGTTAAAAAAGCCCACAAAACCGGGAAAAGCATAAAAATTGTCAGGGTAATCATAAAAATCTGACAAATTGCATTAAAACAAAATCTTGAAATCCTGGTGCGCTGATTCAAAGTGCTTTTTGTCATGAAATTACCTCCCTGTTTTTCTTGTTTAGATATAGGTACGCAGTCACAATGAAGAGATTGATCACCGTTAATACTATGGACATGGTTGCGGCGCCGCTGAACTGGTAGTTCATAAATGCTTCTTTGTATAGGTACAGCGCCAGTGTTTCCGTTGCCCTGACCGGACCGCCTTTGGTCAGGACTAAGATAATTCCTGACTGGCTGATTGCGTTAATGATATTTAGTAATGTTACGATTAAAATTGTTGGTGACAGAATTGGGAAAATTACCTTTGTAAAGGCTTTCCATTTATTGCAGCCGTCAATGCTGGCAGCTTCCAGACAGTCATTAGGAACAGCCTGCAGTCCGGCTAATATCAGAATGGCAGTATAGGCCAGAGAACGCCAAACATAGACGATAACTGTCCCGAGCATGGCATAGCCGGTCTCACTGATCAGACTGCTGGCCTTAATGCCAAAAGGCCCTAATAGATAGTTTAGTACACCGTAATCCGGGTTCAGCAGCCATTTCCAGGTATATCCGACGATTACTTCGGAGATAACCCAGGGGATAAACATAACCGTTAAATAAAAAGATGCTCCTTTGATTTTAGAATTTATAATCAGAGCGACGATCAATGCCAATATCAGCATGATCACTGTGTACAACAAAGCAAACCAGAATGTGTTGGAACAGCTTTCCCAAAAGTTTTTATCTCTTAGAATCCGGGTCCAGTTTTCCAGTCCGGCAAAGACATATTTTCCGGTTGCAATATCAATTTTATGAAAAGAAAGATATGCGGAGTAGGGCATTGGTAAATAACTGAATAAAAATAGCAGTAAAGCTACCGGAGCGATGAAAATATATGGCAGTTTACTATTTGTTTTCATGACTTTTCCTCCTAATGAGTCAGCGGGAATGGAAAGGGTTGTAACAAACTTTTATTTGCTACAACCCCCTAAAACTCTGATTAATCGGCGTAATACTTTTTGTTAAATTCCAAAGCGGAGTCAGAAAGCATCTTTTCCAAGTCTTGTGTTGGGTCGATAGCATAACTCATATTAACCGTTGATAGTGATTCTAAAGCTTCCTGGTAGTATACAAACGGATCCATTGTCCCGCTGTTGTTTTTTAGATTGTCGGCAATCTCCGGATATTGGTTGGTTTTGAAGAATTCATCTTCATAACTTGCATTTAAGATGGGGAGGCCGCCATCGAACTTGGAATGTTCAATCTGCACTTCTGGTTTCACCATATATTTCACAAATTCCCAGGCCAGGTCAGGTTGTTTGGAATTTGATGGAATGGCCATTGACCAGCCATTGGTAAAGCAAGGTGCCGGTCCGTTTTCTCCGGGAATAGGTGCAAATTTGATTTTGCCCGATTGTCCAAGCTCGGATTCCATGATCGGAGCATAAGCAAATGTGCCTTCAAGCAGCATGGCGATATTTCCGTTTAAGAAGGTTTCCAGTATTTCTGAACGGTCACTGGTAAAACAGGATTCAGGCATTACTTTATATTCATTTTTAAGGTCTGCTACAAGCTGTATTGCTTTTTGGGTTGATGTGTTATCCCAGGCAGCGGAGCCGTTATCGTTACCAAGATTACCGCCGGCTGACCAGGTGAAAGGTCCTAAGTATAACTCACAGGGATCGTAGCTTTTGGGCGTATATGCGGCAAAACCGTAGATGTTTTCGTCTGGGTTATTAGAAACAACTGCGGTATCGATCAATTCACTCCAGTTTGTCGGAGCGTTCTGGACTAAATCGGTGTTATACCAAAGTCCTCGGGAATGAACGGAGGTTTCGACCAGATATTTTTTTCCATCACCAGGGAAGGTGGCGGCATCCAGAGCCTGGTCGATAAAATCGCTGGTATCCAGGTCTTGATAGTAGTCATCCAGAGGTAGTAATGCGCCGGCGTTAACCAGTGATGCCAGTTTTTGTGAAGATACCCAGGAGATATCACAGGTTGGGTTGCCGGATTGATTGGTCATTACCAGTTTGGACTCGATTTCATTCCAGGGGACGGTTTCTAAGTTGACTTTTATTCCGGTTTCGGCGGTAAAGCCTTCGATTAATTTCATAAATCCAACCGAATAGGGATCTTGGGTGTCGCTGGGATCAAAATAGTGCATTAGGGTGAGGGTTTTTTCTTCACTGTTTGATTCTTTGGTGCTTTCATTGCTTTTGGCTGTATTGTTATCGGTTTTGCCGCAGCCTGTTAATGCTGTGGTGGTGATGACGCATGCAGCGAGTAGCAAACTGATGATTTTTTTTCTTTTCATGACAACCTCTCCAATCTTGATAAATAGTTTTGGGTTTTTCTTGCTTTCGAAAGCAGGATCAATAAAGCTGTGATGCTTGATTGATGATGTAATATGAATATACTATAAAATTTGGGGGGAAAGTAGGGGGAGAAGTAGGGGGTTTTTATAAAAAGGATTAGTGATTGGGGATGAAGGGTGGGGTTTTATAAATTTCAACACTTTTTTATGAAAAGTGGAAGGGGATGGAAGGGGGGGACGGAACTGTCACAAAATATACCTTGGCTCAGCGGCTTGCCCACTGGTTTGCAAAAACGGAGCACTTGCTGTTAGCATCTAGGATAAAAATGACCGGAATTTCAGGCACCAGCCATATGTCATCCGTATTCTGGATGAATACGGACGCCAGATGGCTTTAAAACTTGTTTTGGTAAACAAGTTTTAGCCTAAAATTCCGGCCATTTTTATCCAAGATGCTAATCAGCGCGTGCTATGTTTTTGCAAACCAGTGGGCAAGCCGCTGAGCCAAGGTATATTTTGTGACAGTTCCTGGGGGTTCAAGGCGGGTATTATTGGTTGTGGTTGGGGTGGGTGGTTAGGGGGTGGTTCGTTTTCGGTATTCGCGGGGGGTGAGGTTTTTTTGTTTTTGGAAGCAGGCGGAGAAGTAGGACTGGTTGGTGAAACCTACTTTATCGGAGATTTCGGATAGGCTGAGGGTGTTGTCCTTCATGAGTTCGCAGGCTTTGGTGATGCGGATGTCGTTGAGGTAATCGGTGATTCGGGTATGGGTTTGGTCGGTAAAGAGTCTGCCTAGGTAGTTGGGGGTTATGTGAAGGTGTTTGGCGATTGATTTTTGGGTTAGGTTATCGTGGTAGTTTTCTTCGATGTATTTTTTGGCTTGTTTGACATAGATGGTTTCTTTGGGGTGGTGGGTGGTGATGATATCTATGATGTTTTCTAAAATTTGTAGGATTGATGTTTCCATTTTGTCGATTGTTTCCAGGTGCAGGATGTTTTCTGGGTTGGATTTCATTTCTTCCAGGTCGGAAAAATGGCTTAATGCTGCACAGAGGGATAGGATTGTGGAGTATAGGAACTTATAGTTTTGTTTTTTGCGGATGCTTTTGAATAATTCGTGGATAACGGATATGGCTTCGTCTTTGGCGGCGATTTTTAATGCATTTTGAAATTCTGTGATTAGTTTTTCGTTGGATGTGTCGTAAGTAAACTGCATCTGGGAGTCAAACTCTGTGTAGAGATTTTCTGGGTAAAATATGGCATTAAGTGATGCTTGGAGGGATTGCATAGTGTAATCATTCAGATTATTTAGGGTATCGATTTTTTGTGAAGTTCCGATGATGACCGATGTCTGGAAGTAGCGGTGAAGAGAGTTTTTTAATGTTTTTAAAGAATGTTCCATATCATTCATGTCGATTTCAGTGGTCATGATAAAGATGTTGTTTTTGTGCATGCCTGATAAAAAGGGGGTATTTGTATTATCCAAAATATTCTGGACTAAACTGATTACCATTTCCTGTTTTTTGACTGCATTTTCGGTATTGCCTACAAGATGGCAGCAATAGATTCGGGCTGCTGGTTTTTCTTGAAAGGCATAAGCTTCTATTTTTGGGGCATCCTGGGGGGTGATTTTTCCTTTGCACCATAGTTCAATAACTTCTTTGTCCAGGACAGGTTTGTTTTGGGTACAATTTTTGGACAAGCGGACAAAAAGACGTCTTAGTAAGGCCTCTATATCATCTTCCAGCATGGATGCTTTTAGTAAATATTCGTCGGCATTGAGCTGCAGTGCTTTTCTGGCAAATGTAAAATCCTCGTATGCAGATAAGACAACGAAACATACACTGCTGTCAAGCTGCTTTATTGCGGACATCATTTCCAGACCGCTCATTACCGGCATGGTAACATCGGTCAGGATTAAAGAGGGTCTGTATTCTCGGTATTTTTCCAGGCCTTCAGCTCCGTTTTTGGCTTCAGCTACAATTGTATAGCCTAGGCTTTCCCAGTCAACAATGGATTTTAAAGCAACACGAACAATGAATTCGTCGTCAACGATCATAACTGGTATCATCAGCATGCGCCTCCTTTTTTTGAATATTTTGAATAACAGTTACTGTGGTACCTTTATTTAGCTCGGAGTGAATGTCTATGCTACAGCTCTCACCGCACCAGAGCTTGATTCGTTTTTTTACATTTTCCAGACCAATGCCGCTGAAATGGTCGCCGCTTTGGGGAATATGTTCTCCGGGTTGAAAGCCAACGCCGTTATCTTCGACTTTTATAATTAGAAATTGTTCTTGGATATAGGTACTTATTTTAATAATGCCCTGTTGGACTTTGTCCAGTATTCCGTGAAAAATTGAATTTTCCACAATTGGTTGGATGACTAGTTTTAGGGTAAATAAATCGAGAGTTTCTTCGGCAATGGTATATTCAAATTTAATCTGTGTATTATATCTCTTTTCGATAAGTTCCAGGTAATTTTTAAAATAAGCGATTTCATCTCTGACCAGGATGAATTCTTCTTTGGTATAAGCGGATATTTTTAAAAGTTTTACAAATCCTGCGATCATTTTCGCAGTTTCCCGATCGTTCTGCATCAATGCTACCCATTTAATACCATCCAGTGTGTTATAAATAAAGTGCGGATTAATCTGAGCTTCAAGCATCATCATGTGGACACGTTGTTTTTCTTGTTCTTTAATGCGGATATCATCAATTAGGGTGTGGATTTTTTCTACCATCTGATTAAAGCTATCCTGCAGCACTTCGAATTCCACATAATTAATATCATTGATGCGGACATTAAGCTTTCCGTCACCAACTTTTTTAATGGCAGTGAGCATTTTATTAAGGGGACGGTTAATCTGATAGACTAATAATATTGTCAGAATACATGTTACAATGGCGAGGACAATCGTGATTTTCCAGGTATAGCTCCAGACCTGACGAGCCCCTTGCTTAATATCATCTTCAGGGGTCAGCGACAGTACTGTCCAGCCAATTGTATCATTGCTGCCCATAACTGTAAAATATCTGCTGCTGTCGATGACAGTGTATCCATTTTGGACAAAACTTTTTTCGGTGATCTTGTCTAAAAAGGCGGTGCCGATCTTTTCAATATTCTGATTTTGGAAAAGAATATTATTTTTATTATCAACGATTGCTATACCCATATTGGGGTCAAAGGGCAGTTCCTTGATAACATTGGTCAGCTCCCCGATATCAATAACAAATACCAAAACCCCTAGATAGTGCAAATCCCGATAATCATAAATTCTTTTGGCGGTGATATAAACCGGCTTAGATACCGGAGAGAAGTAGATGGCACTGTTAGGATCAGAATATATCTCCAAAGAACCGGTGACCAGATTCTGAAACCACGTATCACCTTGGATTACATTTAAATACGGACTTTTCTTTTCCCGTTTAGCAAACATAAAGCTTTCATTGGCAGAATACAGAATAATGTTATCAATAAGTTGATTACTTCGATAGGTATTATAAAGAATCTGCTCAATATGATTGGCATTCTTATATTTTTCATAAACAGTTACGTTTGATTTGTCGGTTCGCAGTGATTCAATTAAAAGATCATTCTGACTAAGGGCGTTAAAAGTGTCATCTACTGCTAATAATTTGCGTTCTAATTCCTGATTTTCTCTGGCAAAGGTGTTTGTAACATTCAATTTTGTATTATCTTCCACGTTTTTTGACATTCTATTGCCAATAAAAATACTCATACTTAATATAGCGATCAGTAAAAGCATAGAATATGAAATGATCATCATTAATTTGAAGCTGATTTTATTTTTCATAAATTACAACTCCTTGCCTAAAAATAGAGAAATTTTAGTGGGTTCGTTATTAATATTTGTAATATTCATGATTATTATAATAAAACATAACTTCCATGCCAGTCAATATAAAGATTTTCATTCCCCCTTTATTTCATTGGAAACATTTCTGTGCATTCTTGTTGCGGTTCAGCCAAAGGCTGAAATGTAACAAGAATTTGGAGGTTTGGGTAAGGCGAAAGTTGACAATAAAAAGGGTCTGGCGTATAATGAGAAGAATAGAAAACTTAATAAAAAATAGCAATGGTGCATGCCTGTTAAGGTGTGAGAATAGGGAATTGGGTGTGAATCCCAAGCAGTCCTGCTGCCGTATTGACCGAGCGGTTTTGTGTTTAAATAACAGCCACTGGATGAGGAATCCGGGAAGGTAAAAACCAGCAAAGACGTCTGAGCCGGAAGACCTGCCTTGTTATTGCGGTTTTACCGTATCGTAGTTGCTTCACAGTGTATGGAGCACATATGATTTGTATTTAATAGCTGTCAGTGGGGCGGTTGTTGGTTTGATGAAGTGTGTGCAATTTCGTGTAAGTGCGGAGTTGCATTTTTTGTTTGCCGGAATTGTCCGATGAGTAAATTATTTTCTATGCATGTTTGAATAGTGGCAGTGAATTGGAATTATCCCTTGTAACTGAAAGTTAGTGAAATGTACAGAATGGGTGATAAAATATGAAAGTATTTATATCGGGCGGATGTAAGAATGGTAAGTCTTATTATGCTCAGCGCCTGGCTAAAGAACAGCAGAAAAAGGATTTATATTATGTTGCAACCATGCGTCCGGGAGATGAAGAAGATATCGAACGGATCGGGCGGCATATTCATGAACGTGAAGGCTGGGGATTTTCAACCGTTGAGCAGTATGAAGATATTGATCAAATATTGCAGATATGTGATCCGCAAGGCTCTTTTTTACTGGACAGTGTTACGGCTCTTCTGGCTAATGAAATGTACAAGAAGAAAGAGGTGAACATTGCTGCTGGAGATAAGATCTGTTGGGAACTGCAGAAGGTTATGAATGTAATAGAAGATATTGTGATCGTGTCAGATTACATTTTTAGTGACTGTATGGTATATGATGTGCTGACGGAACAGTATCGCAAAGCACTGGCTCAGATTGACAAAACGGCAGCTGCCGGATGTGATGTGGTTCTTGAGGTTGTATATTCGAATGTAGTCGTTCATAAAGGTGGTGAATTATTTGAAGCTGATCATTGGGGGAGCTTATCAAGGGAAGCTTACGTATGTACTTGAACAATATCAGGTTGATAAAGAAGAAGTTTATTATGCAAGTATGACATGTTCCGAATTACCGGCAGATAAAAAGATCGTTTATCATCTGGAACAATGGGTGCTGGCATGTCAAAAGGAAGGCCGGAATGCGACTGAAAAGCTGAATGAATATTTGCAGAAATTTCCTGATGCAGTGCTGATCTGCGAGGATGTTTCCTGTGGCGTGGTTCCTGTCGATCCGAAAGTCCGGCAATGGCGGGAAGCAGTAGGCCGATGTACAGCAGCCCTTTCACAAAGAGCCGATGAGGTCGTGCGTTTGTTTTGTGGAATACCTACAAAATTAAAATAAATTCAAAATAGCGATTGATACGAATATCCTGTGCTTATTACGCGGCATATCATCCGGTTGGTTTATGGACGATATACTAATGCGGGGCATACAAGTGTGCTGATTATAGTGTCAAATGAGATACTGAATTATGGAGGAGAAGGATGAAGAAAATAATAGCAAGCATTTTATTTACGGTATTACTGATTACCTGTGTCGGATGCGGCAGCAGCAATACAGGAACGCCGGAAGCAGATACAAAACCAGAAGAAACTCAGGAAGCAGAAAGCAATACAGCAGATGATGCAGTAAATGAAGAAACCGATTCAAAAGAAAACACAGCTGCAGCAGATATTACAACTGACCGCCAGGGGAATGAGATAACCCTTCCGGAGCAGATTGAGCGTGTTATGGTAGCAGGACCGTCCAATGCGGAAATACTGGTCGGACTTGGCTATGGTGATAAAATTGTAGCAGCAGATGTCTACAGTGGTAATGTGGAAGGCTTAGATGGCGATCTCCCGATGTTTGATATGACCGCCCCGGATGTTGAGAAAATCCTGCAAGTGGAACCAGATGTAATCTTTGTAACCGGTATGGTACAGTCAGCCGGTGAAGATGTATACAAGCCATTCAAAGATGCTGGGGTTTGTGTGATTTATATCCCATCAAGCAACAGTATCGCCGGAATCAAAGAAGATATCCGCTACATTGCCGGCGTGATGGGAGATGCAGCCAAAAGCGATGAGATTATTCAGGAGATGGATCAGGAAATTGATGCAATCCGGGCAATTGGTGAGACGATTACCGATAAAAAGAAAGTATATTTTGAGATTGCCGCAGCACCAAACATGTACAGCTTTGGCGACGGCGTATTTTTAAATGAGATGATTGAAATCATTGGAGCCGAAAATATATTAAAAAATGAGAACGAATGGATTACTGTGGCAGAGGAAGCAGTAGTAGCCGGAAACCCGGATGTCATCCTGACAAGTGTCAACTATATCGACAATCCGGTGGATGAAATCAAAGGAAGGGCGGGCTGGGATGTGATCACAGCAGTAAAAGACGATGCTGTATATTATATTGATACCGACGCCAGTAATAACCCAAGTCAAAATATTGTTAAGGCATTGAAGGAAATGGCAGAGAATATCTATCCGGACAAATATTAATTATGAAACGAAAAATTACTATTTCAATTATAATCAGTATACTGACACTGCTTTTTGCAGTTGCGCTGGGAAGTGTATATGTTTCACCGATGGACATTCTGCGGATTATCGGCAGTAAACTGTTCCACAGTCCATTGCCGGAGACCGTCAGTGATACCAATATATCTATTATATGGAACCTGCGATTGCCCCGAAGCCTTGTGGCATTCGTAATTGGCGGCATGATTTCGGTCAGCGGTGTTATCATGCAGTCCGTTTTGAAAAACCCGCTGGCATCTTCCTACACGCTGGGAGTTTCATCCGGTGCCAGTCTGGGGGCAGGATTTGTCATCCTATTTGGCTTTTCCCTGCCGCTTATGGGTGGATTTTCTCTTCCGGTAATGGGCTTTGTCTTCGGGTTGGGAACCATGTTGCTGGGGATTTCATTTGCCGGCCGTCTTGATAAAGGCTTTGAAAATAATACGATCATCCTCACAGGAATGGTGATCTCCCTATTCGTCAATGCCATTGTAACCTTAATGTCGGCGGTTAAGCGGGAGCAAATGCAGCGTTTGATCTACTGGCAGATGGGAAGCTTTTCTGCTCAGGACTGGAAGAACCTGTTTATCCTGCTGCCGATTGCAGCAGTTGGAATTTTGCTGGTTTTTCATTATCATCGAGAACTGGATATGTTGACTTTTGGTGAAGAACAGGCCAAAACCATGGGCGTAAATACAAAGCTTGTAAAATGGATTTTGCTGATCGCCGCCGCTGCTTTGACCGGAAGTGCCATTTCCTTTGTAGGTGTGATCGGATTTGTTGATTTGGTGGCGCCCCATGTGGTAAGGAAAATATTTGGGTCTTCCCACCGTTATGTTATTCCGATGTCGGCATTACTTGGCGGAGTATTCATGGTCATCTGCGACTTGGTTTCCCGAACAGTGATTACCAATCAGGAGATTCCGGTGGGAGCAGTAACGGCATTGATCGGTGCACCATTCTTTGCTTATATCTTTTTCAGTAAGCGGGAACGGGGATAAGAAGGTTACTGTTTACACCCTGCAGCACTGTGAATAGTAACATAAGGAGCGAGGGATTATGTTAAAATTAACGAATGTTACAACCGGATACGGAAAGTTGGATATTGTAAAAAATATATCCTTTCAGGTTAATAACAATGATAACTTGTGTATTATCGGGCCAAATGGATGCGGCAAGACAACTTTGCTAAAATCCATTGCCAATGTGCTGCCCTTTCAGGGAACGATTGAGATTGACGGGACTTCTGTTACGTCGATGAAGCACAGCGAGATATCAAAGAAGATTGCGATCATGAGCCAGACCTCATCGCTCTATTTTCCTTATAGCGTATATGACACGGTGATGATGGGGCGGTACTTGCATATGCAGGGGGATCTTTTCAAGACTCCTTCCAGAGCAGATAAAGAAGTAGTTATGAAGTGCATTGAAGCTGTCGATTTAAAGGATGTAAAGGATAAGGAGATTACTAAGCTTTCCGGCGGGCAGCTGCAGCGGGTATATCTGGCCAGAACCCTGGCCCAGGAACCGGAGATTATCTTGTTGGATGAACCAACCAATCATCTGGACTTAAAGTTCCAGATTGAATTGATTGAATATCTGCGGGAATGGTCTAAAGAGGACAGCCATTCGGTAATCGGTGTCCTTCACGATATCAATCTGGCCATGCGGCTTTCGGAGAACCTGATGGTTATGAAGGACGGAAAGGCTGTTGCCAGAGGCAAAGCAGGGGATATCGTAACCGGAACCCTGCTGCAAAAGGTGTATGATATTGATGTGGCCGGATATTTCCGGGGCGCGCTGAAACGATGGGAGAATGGCTTTTCGTAACAAACCAGACAAAAGCGTATTTGTAACCAAAACAATTTTATGTTATAATGACGAAAATTGGGTGTCAGCAAAGCAGGCTGACCACTGGGAGGTAAATAATGAGATGTCCATTTTGTAATCAGGATAATACGCGCGTGGTAGATTCCAGGCCGGTAGAAGGCAGCAGTGCAATCCGCCGCCGCCGCATGTGTGATGAGTGTCAGAAGCGTTTTACCACATATGAGAAACTGGAGACGATTCCGCTGATTGTTATCAAAAAGGATCAAAACAGAGAGCAGTATGACCGTTCCAAGATTGAAGCAGGAGTGCTGCGGGCTTGTCATAAGCGGCCCATCCCAGCTGAAAGGATAACTGCCTTGATTGATACAGTGGAGACCCAAATCTTTAATCTGGAAGAAAAAGAGATACCCAGTACAGTGATCGGTGAGATTGTAATGGATAAACTAAAGGACTTGGAAGCAGTTGCTTATGTTCGTTTTGCTTCGGTATACCGGGAGTTTAAGGACGTCAATACATTCATGGATGAGTTGAAAAAGATATTGAAATAGATTGCCCTTTCATTTGTCATGTGATATAATTTCACAGAAAGTTTTTATTGGTTTAGTTCGTTAAAGAGATAAATGGCAGGGATAAAGTAAAGGGAGGATTCTTATTATGAAAAGAACAATGGTTAAAAAATTGTTTGCAGTGTCGCTTGCAGCTGTAATGGCGATGAGCATGTTAGCCGGATGCGGCTCCAAAGCCGATACGGCGGATGATAATGCGCAGACAGATGACAGTGCTGTGGAAACAGAAGCGGCGGAGGAGAAAACTGCTGACGACGCTGCAGCGGAAAGTGAAGCAGAGGACGGAACCGTTTATAAAATCGGCGTTCTCCAGTATGTTCAGCATGATGCGCTGGATGCTTCCAATGAAGGATTTTTTAAAGCATTAGATGATCTGGGTGTCAAATACGAAGCTGATCAGCAGAATGCGGCAGGAGAATCATCTGCCTGTCAGACAATTGCCCAGACATTAGTAGATAATAAAAGTGATTTGATTTTCGCAATTGCAACTCCGGCAGGACAGTCCGTAGCCGGTATCACAAGTGAGATTCCGATTGTTGTAACAGCATGTACTGATCCGGCGGAATCCGGGCTTTGCGAATCAAATGAAGCCCCTGGCACAAATGTAACAGGTACTTCTGACCTGACTCCGGTAAAAGAACAGATGGATCTTTTAAAACAGATCCTTCCGGATGCGAAGAAGGTAGGTATTCTTTATTGTTCCGCGGAATCTAACTCAGAGATTCAGGCAGCGATGGCAAGAGAAGCACTGGATGCCATTGGTATTGAGCATGAAGATTACACCGTATCTGCGTCCAACGAAATTCAGGCAGTAGTAGAATCTGCAGTAGGAAAAGTAGATGCATTATATGCACCAACCGATAACGTAATTGCAGCCGGTATGTCAACTGTTGGTATGATTGCAGCGGATAATAAGATTCCGGTAATCTGCGGTGAAGAGGGTATGACCAACGAAGGCGGTCTTGCAACCTATGGTATTAATTACTATGAATTAGGTTATAAAGCAGGCGAGATGGCGGCAAAGATTTTAACTGAAGGTGCGAATCCGGCGGATATGCCGATTGAATACCTGGCAGCTGAAGAATGTGAGTTAACGGTAAACGACGAAACGGCAGAAATCTTAGGTATTGACGTTTCCGGTTTAAAAGCAGAGTAAAGATTACATTAATAAACTGAAGGCCAAGGGGATTCCGAAGGGAGTTTCCTTGGTATTTCTAAATTTAGGAGGAAAATAGCATGAGTGGCTTATTACTGTCCATGCAGGGTGCCGTATCGCAAGGCGTTCTATGGGGGATCATGGTACTTGGAGTATATATCACATATCGGATTCTGGATATTGCCGATCTTACGGTAGATGGAAGCTTTGCCTTAGGTGGTTGTATCTGTGCAACACTGGTAGTTGGTGCAGGGTGGAATCCCATTCTGGCGCTGATAGCATCGATGGTATCCGGCCTTGTGGCTGGTGCGATAACCGGTTTTTTGCACACGATATTTGAGATTCCGGCTATTTTATCCGGAATCTTAACCCAGATTGCATTATGGTCCATCAACTTAAGAATCATGGGTGGGAAAAGTAATATTCCCTTGTTAAAATCCGATACTGTTTTTTCATGGATTGTAGATGCAACCGGTCTTACTCAGTCACAGGTCAGTGTAATGGTGGGGATTATCGTTGCGGTCCTGATGTGTGTTCTTTTATATTGTTTCTTTGGTACCGAGCTGGGAGCAGCCCTGCGTGCAACAGGAGACAATGAAGATATGATTCGCGCTCTTGGGGTGAATACGAAAAGAACAAAAATGCTGGCCCTGATGATCAGTAACGGGCTGGTTGCTTTCTCAGGAGGACTGGTTTGTCAGAGTCAGAAATACGCCGATATTAATATGGGAACAGGTGCCATCGTTATTGGCCTTGCTTCGATTGTAATCGGTGGGGTTCTGATGGGAAGACTGCATTCCTTTGGCAGCAAACTCTCTTCAGCAGTAGTAGGAGCGGTAGTATATTTTCTGATTCGCGCCATTGTGCTGCGGATGGGTATGGATGCCAATGATATGAAACTGCTGTCGGCCATTATCGTAGCGTTTGCACTATGGATTCCGGTAGCAACGAATAAGTGGAGAATTAAGCGTTCTTATTCGGAAGGAGGCAATTAAATGCTGAAAATAATCAATGTCCACAAGACATTTAACACAGGTACAATTAATGAGAAAAAAGCATTGTGCGGTATCGACCTTCATATCAAAGAAGGTGAATTTGTCACCGTTATCGGCGGAAATGGTGCCGGTAAATCCACAGTTTTAAATATGATAGCAGGAGTATACCCAATTGATGCCGGTAAAATTATTCTGAATGGAGAAAATATATCCCGAAAGCCGGAGTACGCACGAGCCAAATACCTGGGGCGTGTATTCCAGGATCCAATGAAGGGTACCGCCGCAGGCATGGAGATTGAAGAGAATCTTGCACTTGCTTATCGCCGCGGTAGGAAGCGTACTTTAAAATGGGCGATTTCAAAAGAAGAAAAAGTAAAGTATCAGGAGGAGCTGAAAAAACTGGATTTGGGTTTGGAGGATCGGCTTTCTTCTAAAGTTGGATTGCTTTCCGGCGGGCAGCGTCAGGCGCTGACCCTCTTGATGGCAACCCTGCAGAAGCCTCAGTTACTGTTGCTGGATGAACATACAGCTGCATTGGATCCTAAGACAGCTGCAAAAGTGCTTGATTTGACAGAGACGATGATCGCAGAACATAATTTGACGGCACTTATGATCACGCATAATATGAAAGATGCGATTCGTCTTGGAAACCGGTTAATCATGATGCATGAGGGCCGGATCATCTACGATGTGCAGGGAGAAGAAAAGAAGAATCTGCAGGTAAAGGATCTGCTGGCTAAATTTGAACAGGCAAGCGGCGGAGAATTTGCTAATGACCGTATGATGTTGGCATAATGTATCTCAAATAGCAGCATTCGCTGCTATGAAGGGAGTAGTATGAAAAAATTTGAGAAATCAACCAAACTGGATAACGTACTGTATGATGTCAGAGGACCGGTAGTGGATGAAGCAAGCCGGATGGAAGAGCAGGGGATGAATATCCTGAAGCTGAATATCGGGAATCCCGCTCCTTTTGGCTTTGATGCACCGGAAGAAGTGATCCTGGATATGCGTCAGTCACTGCGGGACTGCCAGGGATATTCGGATTCCAGAGGTATTTTTGCAGCTAGAAAAGCAATCATGCAGTATAGTCAAATCCGTAATATTCCTAACGTTGGGATGAATGATATATACACTGGCAATGGTGTCAGTGAGCTGATTACCATGTGCATGCAGGCACTTCTGAATGATGGGGATGAAATATTGATTCCAGCGCCGGATTATCCACTGTGGACCGCATCTGCGAACCTGGCAGGTGGGAAGGTAGTGCATTATATCTGTGATGAACAGGCGGAATGGTATCCTGACATTGAAAATATGAGAAGCAAGATAACTGACCGAACCAAGGCGATTGTCGTTATTAATCCCAATAATCCAACCGGTTCGCTGTATCCGAAAGAAATCCTGGAACAAATTGTCCAGTTGGCAAGAGAACACCAGCTGATCATCTTTTCTGATGAAATCTATGACCGCCTTGTGATGGACGAGGGACAGCATATATCCATTGCAAGTCTGGCACCGGATTTATTCTGCGTCACCTTCAGCGGGCTTTCTAAATCCCATATGATTGCAGGATTCCGGGTTGGCTGGATGGTATTAAGCGGCGACAAATCAAAAGCAAAGGGATATATTGAAGGAATTAATATGTTATCGAATATGCGGCTGTGCTCTAATGTTCCGGCACAGGCAATCATCCAGACGGCACTTTGGGGTTATCAAAGCGTAAATGAATATGTAGCTCCGGGGGGCCGGATTCGAGAACAGCGTGATTATATCTATGAGGCACTGAACGATATACCGGGCATTACTGCTGTAAAGCCCAAAGGGGCATTTTACATCTTCCCTAAGATTGACGTTAATAAATTCAATATCCAGAATGATGAGCAGTTTGCTCTGGATTTCCTGAAAGAAAAAAGAGTATTGGTGATACCGGGCAAAGGATTCAACTGGCATGAACCGGATCATTTCCGGATTGTTTATCTGCCCCGGATAGAAATCTTGAAAAAATGTGTAAGAAAATTAGGGGATTTTCTGGATGGATATCATCAATAGTACTATGGCTATCAGCAATAGCATTATGGCTATTCTTCAATATGCTCCAGGCCTTGAGCAAGTATGGTAGATACATGAGAATCGGCCAGAGAATAATAGACGGTTTTTCCGTCACGGCGGAATTTTACAAGTGATATCTGCTTAAGAACACGAAGCTGATGGGAGATAGCACTTTGAGTCATCGATAATACATCGGCGATGTCACAGACACAAAGCTCACCAGCCGCAAGGGTATAGAGAATACGGATGCGGGTTGGATCGCCAAATACTTTAAATAAGTCGGCAAGTTTGTAAAGGGTTTCCTCTTTCGGGAGGATGCCCTTTTCTATATGTTCATGATGATGTGTTTCGTCACATATCTCAGTGTTATTTTTATTCATGGTGAAATTCCTCCTTAAAAATGGGACTTTCTGATAATGTATTATATCATGAGCTGATACAATATCAGTTTAGCGGAAAATCCCACAGTGGTCAATCTTTTTCCAAGATAAAGATGAGGCACGTTTTGCGGTTAGAGTTCAGCTATGTGAATTTCAAAAGTTGAGATATTTCAATTTGTGGGCTGCCAGGACGCCACTGTGGGAAGATCGATGCTTTCCGCAAACCCGGGCAACGTACCTGGTGAACTAATTGCTAACTACGACTAAAGCACTCAGGAAAGCCTTTGCCCGTGTCCGTCTTGAATGGTTCTGATTTTTAGCATCCTATTTTTTATATAAAATGCGAATGGAGTTGAGGATACAAAGGAAAGCAACTCCCGTGTCGGCAAATACAGCCAGCCACATAGAAGCAAAACCGCAAAGCCCTAATATCATCACGATCACTTTGATCGTTAATGCAAACACTACATTTTGCAGTGCAACCTGGCTGGTTGCCTTGGCGATTGCAAAAGATTGGGGGATGGCTTCCATACTGGAAGTCATATATACCACATCAGCCGCTTCGATGGCAGCATCGGCACCACTTCCCATAGCCGCACCCACATCAGCGGCAGCCAGAACCGGGGCATCATTGATACCATCCCCAACGAACATCACGGCACCGTGCTGCTCCCGAATAGTTTTAAGCTTATTGACCTTATCCTCAGGCAGTAATTTGGCATGCACTTCCTGGATTCCGGCAGTATCAGCGACAGCCTTAGCACTTTCTTCGCCATCACCGGTGAGCATAACGGTAACAATACCAGCTTTTTTCAAACGGGAAATAGCAGTGGAGGCATTGGCTTTTATCGTATCGGATACAATCAAATGACCGGCAAATTTACCATTAACAGCAATCAGTACTTCTGCCCCAAAGGCAGTCTTGTGGTAAGCAGAAAGATCAATGTTGTATTTTTCCATCAAACGTTGGTTGCCGCATAGGACTTCATCATTTGCAATTTCGGCATGAATACCATGGCCGGAAATCTCTTTCAGATTTCCGGGTGCGGTAAGGGAAATCTGCTGGGTTTTGGCAGCAGCAACGATACTAACTCCAATTGGGTGTGTAGAGTGTTGTTCCAGACTGGCTGCAATCTGAAGTAATTGCTGTGCATCCATATCATCAACCGGAATAACTTGCTGCAATACAAAGTTTCCTTCGGTTACGGTTCCGGTTTTGTCCATCACAACCGCAGCTGTATTTTGCAAAGCTTCCAAAGAAACACCGCCTTTAAAGAGAATTCCCTTTTTAGAGCCGGCACCAATGCCGCAGAAGAAAGCTAACGGTACGCTTAATACAAGGGCACAAGGGCAGCTCATGACTAAAAATGAAAGTGCCGTATAAATCCAATGGTGCCAATTTCCTGTAAATAGTGACGGTATGATTGCAACAGCGGCAGCGATTCCAACTACTACCGGAGTATAAATCCGGGCAAAGCGGGTTATAAACCGATCGATTTTCGGCTTGCTGGCAGCAGCATTTTCAACCGAATCCAAAATACGTGTAACCATGGAGTCTGCCAATGGTTTTTCCACCCGCATCTTTAACTGACCGGAAGTATTTACACAGCCGGAAATAACTTCATCGCCAACTTTTGCCGATACCGGAACCGGTTCACCCGTTATAGCAGATGTGTCAATACGGCTCTCGCCATCAATAATTACACCATCTAAAGGAATCCGGTCTCCAGGCCTCACTAAGAGAATATCCCCCGGTGCAGCATCGGCAGCAGGAATGCTTTTCACCTCAGAGCCAGCCAACAAATTAACAACTTCCGGACGCATATCAACAGCGTCCATAATCTGAGAACGGCTCCGTTCTACCGCTTTATGCTCAAAATATTCACCAACCCGGAAGAAAAGCATAACACCGACAGCTTCCGGATATTCTTGGATTGCAAATGCCCCAAGGGTCGCAATGCTCATCAGAAAGTTTTCATCAAATACCTGACCTTTTGTTAAATTCTTCAATGCCGTAAGGAGAATATTACCCCCCAATATTACGTAGGCTATTATGTATACTGGTAAGGTAACACTCACCCCAAACCCCATGTTTTCCAGAAATTCACCACAGATAAAGAGAGCAGCACCACTTAGAATGAAGGCCAGAGAGTGGTCTTTCTTCCTATCTTTTTCTACTTCTTTAGCACTGTTAGAAGGTTGTGTATCTCTGGGAATAACTTTAACTTCTGATTCAATTGATGCACAGATAGTCTGTATCTGTGGAAGTAAGCCGGTATAATTGTCAGCCGCTAAGCGCAGTTGTTTGGTAGCAAAGGTAACTGTTGCCGATTCTACACCAGGCAGTACCTTGATTTTTGCTTCCATTTTAGCAGCACAGTTTGCGCATCCGAGATTCTCCAGAATATACACTTGTTTCTCAGCAGTATTATACTCTTCGGCCAAAATATCAATATCGTCATGTGCTGCATGAGAGTGTTCATGCCCACAGCCACAGTTGTCATGCTGCTGCTCTTCATGAGAATGATTATGCCCACAACCACATCCATCATCAGGTTTATCATAGAGTGTTTGATTACTATATTCTTTCATAAGTAGTCCTCCAATAATATAATTAACATATGAACAATTGTTCATATGTTAATTATATTATTATTATATGAAATTGTCAATATTTTTGTGAAAGAAGAATAAAATTCTTTTTTCCAGCATGGATAATGAATCGTTTTCATACCAATACTAACAACAATAAATTCTTTCGATATAATTAAGAAAAAATTCCATAAATATTAGCAAACAATCATGATTTATCTGGTACGATAAAACCAGATTTAGGTGCAGGAGGAATTATATTGAAGAGATCAAGAAGGAAAAATAAAATAAAGCAGCGTATTACAACAGCTATGACATCAATAGCAGTCGTAGTGGGAGTTTTGTTGCTTACATTAATGTGTATTCAATTAATCGTACCCCGCTTGGGACATGCCGAAGACAATATGACGGATTCAAAAGTTCAAAGTGCTGTAGAAGCCGGAACAAATGATGTACAAGAAAAGCAAATTAATATCACGATCAGTGACATTAACAGCCCGGACGCTTTACTGATGAAGGCAGGCAGCGGTGAAGTGATCTCTGAAAATCATGGAAACGAAAGAATCTATCCGGCCTCTATGACAAAAATCATGACCGCAATACTGGCAATTGAAAAGGTCCCTGATCTGCAGAAAAAAATTGAAATCCGCTCTGAAATGTTTGACAGTCTATATGTCCAGAATGCTTCCCGGGCCGGTTTTGAGCCGGGAGAATCGGCAACAGCAGAAGATTTAATCTATGGTGTACTTTTACCTTCTGGGGCCGAATGCTGTCTGACACTGGCAAATGAAATTACCGGTTCGGAAGAATCATTTGTGGATTTGATGAATGAAAAAGCTCAGAAAATCGGCATGGAAAATACACATTTTTGCAATTCCACCGGCCTACATGATGAAAATCATTATAGCACTGCTGCAGATATGGCAACACTGCTGCGTTATGCGTTAAAAAGCGAGATGTTCCGCAGTGTTTTTACCAGCAGTCGGCATACTACCGCAGCAAGTAATATACATCCGGAGGGTTTCACCTTTAACAGTACCTTGTTTAAATATCTGGATGATACAACCGTCACCGGTGGTCAGTTGCTGGGCGGAAAAACCGGATACACCCAGGAAGCAGGCCAATGCCTGGCCAGTCTGGCAACCATCGATGGTGAAGAATATATCCTGGTCACAGCCGGAGCTCCGGGAGATACCATGACAGAGCAACTGCATATTGACGATGCGATTAAGATTTTTGATCGTTTAGGAGAAGAATTAGGACACTGAAACAGTGTCCTTTTGCAGTTTTACTAAAAATGAACGAGACAGTTCACTAATTTGCAGTTTCCAGATATTCAGCCAGTAATCTGGTAAACTGTTCCGCGGCTGGTCCATACATGTGTCCCTCGCAGTCAGCATATGAATTTAAGGATTTATCGAATCCATCAAGTTGGATATTATTAAAATCATAATAAGAAACTCCCAGGCGTTCCATGTGATCAGTAAAAAAGTCATGGGCATTGTCATAAGCCTGCTGATATTTTTGGTATGTTTCGTTGGGGATTGGAGTAGTAATTACAACCAATTCAATCTGCTGTTGGTTACAGAAATTTACCAGACGCTCAAAGTATATCACGGTATCCCGCTGTAATTGGGCTTCATCCCAGAGAATTAGATTTTGCTCTGTTTTGGGAGCATCGATTATATTGCGGTAGATAAAACCTTCCGGTTTGTAAGCCTGGGCATCATTTGTAAATGGTGCCGGATCATAAGCTTTGTATATCGGCCCGGTTTTTATTTTTATATTGTCCCATACTTTGAAAAAGTACTGCCGATAAGTATACCAGGGAAATAAAGTACTGCGAAAATCTGCTTTCATGATTTTCTCTGCAAAGTACTGTACCTTTACTGATGATGGCGGAAACTCATGGTAAAAGGAAGCATAATCCATTCCCTGAGACGGCTTTGTTACCCAGTATCCGGGATCTAATTCATAGATGATCCGTTTCGGTTTATGATTACGGACTGCCTCTTTAGCAAGAAAAAAGGCATCCTGCACATATTCTCCGCCCATACAGAGATTGGTGCTCTTTTGTTGTGTAACACTGTCAAAAGTTAAAGGATCAATACCACATTTTCCATGGGAAGATCCAAGAAATATATCATCATATGCATTAGTTTCAATGTTATGCATATCTATCCGGGCGTAGTTATACGGATAGAAGCAAAAGGTTAGAATGCTGCTGCATACCAGGCAAATCACCAAAAAAAGGACAACAACGACTGCTTTTTTAAAATTGCGCATAAATAAACCCTCCTGTTGCTGACGGCGGTTGTCCTAAAACCGGCAGTGCGAAAACTAAAAACAGATAAATCGCCCAGCGAAGTACTAGTGGCCTAGCGGCAATTGCACTTCGGATACAGATTCCCCGTTCCTGCAAAACACTTACGGTAAAGAGTATGGCAGAAGCCAGAATAACAATCCCAATGCCAATAGGAGTGAATCCGGTACCGCTTTCCCCCATGGGTATGGTAAGGAGCTCGGCCGGGTTGAAATGGATCAGGGCATTTTTCATCATCCCACATGCTTCCCTGACGCTGTTGGCCCGGTCAAAAAACCAGCTGATATTAACCAGCAGAAAAGTTCGCAGAATCTGAAAGAAAATCCAGCTTTTTGATTTTTCATTAATGTGCAGTGACTTTTTCCATTTGCGGTAATTCTGTGCCATCAAACCGCTGAAAGCGATGATCAGACCATTATATAATCCATAGACAATGAACTTCCAGGCGGCGCCATGCCAAATACCCACAACCAGGAAAACAACGATGTTAGCAATGCAGATCGGCAGGGTACGTCCGATGTTCTTGCCGAATTGCTTTCGGGCGAATTTCCCAAAGCGACTCATCGGCCGGGATAGGGAAAGGGGATAGAAGATATAGTCTTTCATCCAGGTTCCCAGAGTAATGTGCCAGCGATGCCAGAAGTCGGTAATGGAACGGGCAAAATAGGGACGGCGAAAGTTTTCGTCCATGGTAATATCGAATAGATCAGCAATCCCCATAACCACATCCATACCGCCGGAAAAGTCGCCATACAGCTGAACAGAGTATAACAGCACGGCAATAATCGATAAGCCCGGATAGGCCTGATAATTTCCGAAAATGGTATCGACAAATACGCCGGCATTGTCAGCCAGAACCATTTTTTTAAAGAAGCCCCACAGGATTAACTGTAATGCTCTTTCTGTACGCTCCCAGTTAAAGGAATGCTCCGCATAAAGCTGGTGTGCCAGACGGTCAAAACGTCCGATTGGTCCCTGCAGGATTTGTGGGAAAAAGGATACAAACAGTGCAAAACGAAACGGATTGCGCTCAGCTTTGCATTTCCCCCAGTTAACGTCCAGCAGATATCCCATCGACTGAAAGGTGTAAAACGAGATACCAAGCGGCAGCAGAAAATCAGGAAAAGATAAATCTGCTTTAAAAATAACATTAATATTTACTATGCCAAAATTGATATATTTTAATAGGGCAAGCATTCCAAAGTTCAGCAAGAGCCCTATGATAGTTATATTCCGTTTCTTTTTGGAAATCTTTTTTTTATCGTCGGAATGCTGTTGATCCACGTGCTCGATCCATATGGCTGTGCTATAGGTTGTAAAGGTAGTGAAGAGCAGAAATATCAAAAACTTGATTCCGGAACTGGCATAGTAGATATAGCTGAACAACAGCAGCCACATCCACTGAAATTTTTTGGGAATCAGGTAATATCCTGCTGCTGCGATTGCCACAAACAGCAGGAATTCAGTTGAAACAAAAGACATTATGAACCTCCCTGCTGCGGATTATCCCTGTAAACGTTGTATCATACCCCATAAGGCCTGGGCAGAATTAAAATTTTCCGGAATGATGTCAGCAGGTGATACTTCTACGCCAAACTGTTCTTCCAATTCGCCAACAATGGATAGAATAGCGAAAGAGTCCAGGATTCCGTCATCAATTAAAGTGGTACAGGCTGCATAATCGGCATCCGGTTGAATGTCTTCTAAGATTTCTAATAATTTTTCCATAATAATAAGTCCCCCTTATTGCGTTGAATTGATAGTGTGTGTATTTAATGAGTCACGGACAAGCTGTAAGCCGTCCTGATCAGTATAAAATAGTATCTTTGGTAAATCACGGCTTAGGAAGAGGCCGATACCTTCGGTTACCGAATATGCGCCCAGACGTTCAAAGACTAAAACATCACCGGGCTGAACATCCTTTAATGGCAGCTGCCGGACCAGGACGTCACCTGCCGTGCAGAGAGAACCGCAGACATTAAAGGGCTCGGGTTTTGCATAGTCTGCACCCCCCAGCTTAACAAAATGAGGAAGTTTCATGGCCATAGTCTGGCCATAGTAGTTCATATGATGGATGCCGCCGTCAACGATACAGTAATTTTGCTGCTGATTGCATTTACAGTCCACGATGGAAGTCAGGAAATATCCGCAGTATGCGGTCATAAAGCGTCCCATCTCCAGGGTGATATGTCCTTTGAAATCAAGGTTTTCCAGGATTCCCCGGAATTCCCGCAGCAATTTAGGGTCATCGCTGTCTGCTTCATTTTGAAAATATGGTACATAAAATCCGGGACCGTATTCTAATTCCTGCACTTCAAACTGATACTCCTGCTGAAGCTGCTGACAGAATGCATCCAGTTTGCGCAGTTCGGTCTTGATTTTGGACAGTTTTTTTTCCTGGGTTCCTGAGTATAGTTGAAGTCCCAGAATGGTAAGATGAGGATATTGTTCCCGGTTTTTTATGATTTCACATATAATGCCTGCATCCATACCGAACTGATTGCCGCTGGTTAAACGCAGCAGTACTTGAATATTCTTGTGATTTGCGGCGGCAGCTTCCTGTAGAATCCGCAGATGAGCCGGGGATTCTATGGTAAAGATACCTTTTCCGCCGTAACCGGATATTACCCGGTTGATCTCACCTGCTTCTTTATTCACTCCTGACAAGACGATACGCTCCATGGGAATGTTCTGTTTTTCACAGATGGCAAATTCGCCTGGGGAGCATACTTCAAACCGTTCAGTCAGACCTTGCATGGCAGTGACTAGAAAAGGATTCGCCTTCATGGCATAGCAGAGGGTTATTCTTGAACCAAGGATTTGCTTTATCATGGTCAGGCGTTCTTGCAGCATGTCCAAATCAAAGATATAGGATGGCGTTCCAAAAGTATCGGCGGCCAGTTGCATTAATTCTTGATTCATGGTTTACCTCCGGTGCATTCAGCCATATATTCTAATATGTTTTTCATAGTATCTCCAAATATAATTGTTACAACCTAAATTTTCCCATAACATATTCATTTTATGTGCTTGAGAAGCATTCGTCAACTGTTTGGCGCATTAAGATTTTTTTAATTTTATTTGATTTTGTAGAAAATTGTAAGTCAAACACCTCATTTAGCAAACAAAAGCACAAAAAGCGGAGAGGAAATGATATGTTCCCATTGGAACATATCATTTCCTCTCCGCTAGATTTCTATTATTTTTTTCTCCTACAGATATTTTTGCAATGCACTGATAACTTCATTTAAGTCCAAAGGTTTTCCAATGTGGCTGTTCATGCCCGCTTCAAAACACTTCTCAATATCTTCCCGGAACACATTAGCGGTCATAGCAATAATCGGAACGGTTCTCGCTTTCGGGCTGCCAAGCACGCGTATCGCCCGTGTCGCTTCATAGCCGTCCATCTTCGGCATTTGCACATCCATGAAAATCATATCGTATTTATCCGGAGACTCGCTGAACATACGAAAGACTTCTTCACCGTTTTCCGCGCAATCTATCTCCAAAAGCGTCGGCTCTAAAAGCGCCAGCACAATTTCACGGTTGATCTCTACGTCTTCCGCCAACAGGATACGGCGGCCCGCAAAGCTGACAGGGGTATCGTCATGCGCCGCTTTTGCCTGCTGTTGTTTGGCACCGAGAACTTGGCTCATAATATCCTTGATAGCGGATGGGAAAAGCGGTTTTGACAGAAATTTATCAACACCCGCCTTTTTGGCGTTTTCCTCGATTGTGTTCCAGTCGGCGGCTGAAATCATGATCACAACGCTGCCGGAATCTGATTCCCTTGTTTTGATCTCTTTGGTCAACTGTATGCCGTCCATGCCGTGCATCTTCCAGTCTATAAAATAGACATGATATGCGCCGCTATTTTCAATTATGGAAAGCGCCTCCTCACCGCTTTTTGCAGCGTCGCAATGTGCGCCCAATCTTAGCATAATCTCTTCAAAAAACAGCAAAACATCAGGATCATCGTCTATGGCAAGGATACGGATATTGTCCCAAGAGATATTTTCGCACGAACTAATGCTTTTTTCCGCGCCCCGTTTTGCCTGAACCGTAAAAGCGAATGTAGAGCCTTTTCCAAGCTGGGACTCGACCCATATCCTGCCGCCCATCATTTCCACAATACTTTTAGAGATTGCAAGACCAAGCCCGGTACCTCCGAATTTACGTGCTGTACTGCTTTCCGCCTGCTGAAAGGATGCGAACAAGCGACTCTGCTGCTCCGTGTTTATACCAATCCCTGTGTCCGTCACTTCAAACTGTATTGTACAGACATCCATTTCTTCACCTAAAAAGTGGGTTTTCAGACTGATAAAACCTTCTTCGGGTGTGAATTTAACCGCGTTGCTTAAAAGGTTTGTAATGACCTGCGCCAGCCGCTGGTCATCTCCAATCAGATTTTTCGGAATGTCATTGTCGATGTGTACCGTAAGCCTTTGTTGTTTTTCATCCACACGGAAGTTTATAACGTTAACGACACGCTGGAGCATACCTTCGAAATCAAATTCCATCGGTGAAAGCTCCAGCTTATTCGCTTCTATTTTTGACATGTCCAAAATGTCATTGATAACCCCAAGAAGATGATTTGAAGCACCTTCGATCCTTGTAAAACAATAATCTTTCCGTTCGGTGTCGGCAGCAGACTTTCCGATAGCGGTCATGCCGATGATAGCGTTGAGCGGTGTGCGGATCTCGTGGCTCATGTTTGCCAGAAATTCCGATTTTGCCAGGTTTGCACGATTTGCCGTTTCCAAAGCCTCGTTGATCTCTGTGATATCGTTGAACAGCGCCAATATTCCGGTGCTTTTACCTTTATCGTCAGTCATGGGCGTAATTTGAATCGTAAACGTACGCGTCGAATCCTTGGAGCCTATGGCCATTTGTTCCTCGATAAATACGGTGGTTTTTTGATCAACCGCCCGTTCAACCGCGTCAGAGAATCTGCCCAGAATTTCTTCTGATATAAGTGGTTTTAAAACATCCCTGTAATGACTGCCATTAATAAGCCCGAAATTGGCTATACCGGCATCCGCCAGAAAGGCGTTGGAAGCGTACGCAAAACGGCCGTCAAAATCAAAAAGCAAAAGGATATTGTTCGTGTTTTCAAGGACAAGCTTAAAAAACCGAAGCTCCTTTTTCAGGGATTCATTCAGAATGGATTCAACCCGGTCTTGCGCGATGTTAACCATCCGCACCCTTTCAAGATTCGTTTCCGAAAGGGCGAGTTTCCTCTTTAAGACTCGGATTTCTTTCAGCAGTTCGTCAGCTGACGGTTTTTGGTCGTTTTGATTTTCTAATTCATTCATAGTTCTCAACTCAATTTACAAAAGACATTGGTATAATTATGGTAATAGTTTTTTAATTTGCCGTCCGCGTCGGGAAGGGGACATATTTCGCCGCCGCTGCAAGTAAAGAGATATTGTGTGTTACCGGTTATCTCCCTCACCTTTTCCGCCTCGGCGGTATTGTTGGCACTGAGCGCGAGATACCGTGCTACGCAGGAATAGCTTAATATGACGCTGTCCTTTTCCACAAGCGGCTTTAAAGTTTTTTCCGTGGTATACAAAACGTCATTCATATCAACACGCCCAATGGCTAAGGTCGCACCAACCGACATTGCCCCGCCGCAAACCGCGCGGCCGTCCGGCGTAAGGGTAAAAACAGCGCGGGCGACCGGCTTTGTGCCGTCTTTATGATCGACGACAAGCGGAATGATACCTAATCCCGAAACAAGTTCGAATCTGGTCAAACCGATTTCTTCGAGGTATTCCAGTGCGGTCTTCCCGTTGACGCTGGAGAGGATGTTACCCTCAGCCCCTGTTATGATCGCCCTTTGGCTCCTGATCTTGCTTTCGTTAAGGGAAGCAAGATCAAACGAAAATTTCAGATTGCCGTAAATGGCGCCTAAAACCGCCGTTTCACGAAAGGCTTCTCCGTTGCGGATCGTTTGCGCTGTGGAATAATCCATATTGTGATCGACGGCCGTCGTGCCAAAAAGTGGAATTCCACCCGTCGCCCGGTCGATCTCTGTCAGAATCATATCGCCGCTCACTGTGTTCATGAGCGGGAAATAACTCAAAAGCAAGACCGGCTTTTCTTCGGATCGATGCAGCAGCGCGGACATAGCGGAATCAATAGAGTCCTCATATTTTTCGGTAATGGGAATCGCTGTTGTTTGAAAGCTGCAATCGTCGCTTGTCAAAACCGTAATTGCAAAAATTATCTGGTCTACTTCCTTCCCGGCGGCGCAAAGACAAGTCGTTGACCCGATACAATCAAAGGGCAGCGCGTCGCAGATCGCTTTAAGCACACCGGTTTCCTCAAATTCAGAAAAGCAAGAGATAATACCCAGAGAATTTCCCAACAGATTTTTTTCGGGATCAAGCGCCGTTAAAATTTCGGAAACAGCGATTTTGGCGTCATCAATCTCCCTTGTTGTTGCAGTATAAGACTTAATCATTGCAGTTGCCTCCTTGTGATTTTCTGTGTTTTATTACATATTTAAAAAATGTTATAAATATTTTATTAATATGTTGACAACTTCATCAAAATCCAGCGGTTTACCGATATGTCCGTTCATTCCGGCCGCAAGGCAATTATCAATATCTTCCTTGAATACGTTTGCGGTCATGGCGACTATGGGGATTTCTCTTGCACGCGGGAAGTCGGACGTCCGTATGTTTTTCGTTGCGGTATAGCCGTCCATTTCAGGCATTTGAAGATCCATGAATATCATATCGTACTTTTCAGGATCGGCGGTAAACATTTCCACCGCTATGGCGCCGTTTTCCGCACAGTCGATGGCAAGATTTGTCGGTTCCAGAAGAGCAAGCACTATTTCGCGGTTAATATCCACGTCTTCCGCCAGCAGAATGCAGTGTCCTTCAAAGTTTCTGGCGAGTTCGGTCTGCGCGTCGGAATCAATTTTAACCGCCAGACCCAGACAGTCATTAATACGTTCCACAATGGTATTCATAAATAGCGGCTTCGGAATGAATTGAGTTATTCCTATATCCAACGCGCTTTCCTGAATATTGCTCCAATCGGCGACGGATATCATAAGGATGACTGTATTTTCCTTGTTTTGTTCATTGATTGCGCGCGTAAACTCAATACCGCTCATATCCGGCATATCCTGATCGATAAAATAAATATTATACGCTCCTTTTTCCACGATCATAGATAGAGCGTCCAGCCCGCCGAGCGCGGTATCACACCCAATTCCGATTTTTTGAGCTGTTTCCTTAAAGAATTTAAGAACGTCAGGATCGTCGTCAACTGCGAGTATACGCATATTTTCCAGATTCATTTCAGTATTTAAAAGTCTCATTTCATTCTCTTTGCCGCGGGCAAGACAGGCGGTAAACAAAAATTTTGAACCTTTCCCAGGCTCGGATTCAACCCATATCTTCCCGTCCATCATTTCAATGATATTTTTAGAGATAACAAGTCCCAATCCGGTTCCGCCGTATTTCCGCGTTATGCTGGCTTCCGCTTGCTCAAAAGCCCCGAACAGCCGGGCCTGATGTTCTTCGCTGATGCCGATACCATTGTCGCTTATCGATATGAGCAGCGTACATATGCCGTTTTTTTCGGACAGCAGCCTTGCCTCTAAATGAATTGAACCTTCCTCCTCTGTAAACTTGACCGCATTGGTAAGCAGATTTGTAATGACCTGCGCCAACCGCTGGTCATCGCCAATAAGCGCGTAAGGTACGGCGGGATCAATAAAAACGGTTAACTTTTGACGCTTTTCATCCACACGGAAGTTGATAACGTCCACAACTTTCTGGAACATTCTTTCAAATACAAATTCAGCAACCGAAAGGCTGAACTTGTTTGCCTCAATTTTTGACATATCCAGAACATCATTGATTACGCCAAGCAAATGTTTTGAAGAATCTTGAATTTTTTGAATTGCGTAATTCTTTTTCTCAATATCAGGCGCGTTGGCACCGATAGAGGACATTCCTATAATAGCGTTCATCGGCGTTCTGATCTCGTGGCTCATATTGGCCAGGAAAGTGCTTTTAGCGCGGCTTGCCTGTTCCGCACGCTTTCTGGCGGTTTCTATTTCCGTAACGTCATTGGTTATGATTATATATCCGGTTTTGTTTCCGTCCTGATCCAGAAGATAATTAGCGGCTCCCTTGTAATAATGCCCGCTTTCCTCCTGGTAGAGCACATCGACCTCTCTGTTTTCATGCAAAGCGGTAATAGGACAGTATCCTGTACCGTAAGGATAAAGACTTATATCATGGTAGGATATCCCGATAACTTCTTCAAGTTTCTTATTATTAACAAGAAGCGCAGGGTCATTCATATAAATGATCGTATGCTCCATATCAATAATAGAAAGCGGGTCTTTAACGCTGTCAACAACGCTGTCGGCCATTTCGTCAAATGAATTGGCAAGCGTACCGAACTCGTCCTTTACTTTTGAATGCAGCCTAAACTGTCTCTCGCCCGAACGGAACCGCGATATACCGTTAAGCACCAGATTGATATTATCCGTTAGATAAGAAGATAAAAGCACAGCCATCAGAATAATAACCACAATTAAGATTAAGCTTATGCCGGCGAGTTGTATCGTGTTGTGCAGCAGATTACTGCTGATCGCGCTTGTGAGTTTTTCACCGGTTTCAACAGCCGGGGCGGTGAAATCCTCGATGCCCGCACCGATGGTAACAAAAGCAAATCCACGCTTGGAGCCGTTTTGGTTTTCGGGCGCGTATTGACCGGTATAATAGGGTATGGCGCCGGCGGTGGTCGGCTTGTAAAGACCGCTCCAGAGGATGTAGAACGAACCGGAGCCTCCGTATTCGGTCAGATCCATCCAGCCCGTGCACTGCGGTGCGTTGTTCAGGTATCGCCCGTCAAGCCCTACAAAGCCCGCCTTGGTAAGAGCGGCCGCGGGCGTTTTGTCGCGCGACTGGTAGTCGAGAACGGTTTTGCCGTCCGCGTCCACTACGGGATTGCCTTCTTTGTTTTTCAATATTCTCTCGCCGAACTGCGGCAGGATATTCCGATCATCCTTGTTCTCTTCGTAGAAGTCTCCCCAGCTTACACCCGCAGCTTCGTCAGTGAGGTCGTTCCACGAAGGATTGGCTTCAAGCCATTCGGCTCCCCCGTTGGCGTACCAGTAATAATAAGGCGTGTCTTTTGCGAGAGAGGTATCTCCGTTCTCGTCAAGGATGGGAACGGTTTTGGGGTTGCCGGTGGTTTCGTCAATCTCTTTAACGAACTCGCCGTTTTCGTAATCCCTTTCAAGCAGAGCCGTACCTTCCAGCCACGGAACCTGTGGCTCGCCTGTAAGTGGGTTATAGCCGACAATGGAATGATGCCGCGGATGACAGATACTGCGACATTTATAGTCCCAAATAAACGCGTAATTGCCTTCATAGGCGTTAGGCAGATCGATATAACGCTCGATCATCGGCGTGATATAATCTACAAACTCCATGATGTGGTCATGGTTTAAGGCCATAGTCACATAACCGATAATGCTTCCATCGTTATCAGTAACCGGCGATGCCCAGCGCACGACACCCTCAAAACGCTGACCAACCGGATTTTCCTTGCCCGCATAAGCTTGTTTTTTCGCTGCTTCTATGAACTCCTCGGTTGGCAGATTGCCGATTTCCTGCAGCAAGTCATAATTTGGATGTGTCTGGGGGACATTGTTCAGCAATACGCCGGGTGTGTACATTCCGATATAGTTCGTACCCACATATGCCCCTATTACGTCGGAAACATATATCTCACCGGGCTGCAGTTTTTTCAGCTCCTCAAAATAACCCTCGGCCTTTACGTATGTATTCACCTTATCGGCTACATTTACTTTTTGGGGGTTTAAAGGGTAATTCGTTTTAGGCGATTCGGGATTTACATATTTATATACTTCATTTCCGTTTGTATCAATAAATGTGATTTCGTCATAAAGCGGCACTTCGTCATACTGAAAAAACTCGGGTGCTCTGTAATTAAAGCTGCTTCCGTGCAGCTCATCATTGTTTTCTTTGTTTGTGGAAACATCATTCGGTCCGGTATAGGCATACGGATCCTTTTCTATCCATGACATACCGTCTTCCGCCAGTATCCATTCGCCTTGATGTATTAAATTCCCAAGTTTTGTATCTGAGAATGTGCGGTAGATTTCATCGGAAGGCTCCAGCTCGGCAAGCAAAAGGATATCCTTGTCGCGCTGCTGGAGAAACTCCGCTACATCCTTCGCCACATCGGTGGTCATTCTTTCAATATTTTCCCTGGCGCTGTCATTTAACGCGTTTGTGGAATCTTCGACGGCGATATTCCGCAGCAAATTGCCAAGCGAGGCAATTTGATTCCACGCGATAACCGTAAGCAGAATAATGGGTATAACCTTTACCACAAGAAATATAAGGATTAACTTGGGCCGCAGCTTTAAATTCATTCGATTGAGCAGTCGGCCCAATCCTTTTGAATGATTTTCGTAATTATGCTTCAATTTTCCATCTCCCCATATGTTAATTATTATTTTCAATAAATAACATCAATCGTTAGGTGATTTTCAGTCTCCTGTGTTGCTTATAATGTCACGCTTTGCCTGCTTTTGAGATTTATATCTCATGTCGGCGGGCTTTTCCGCATCCTTTGGTATCATCCATTCGCGTCCTAAGCGAGATGCACCCTTTATTCGACCATTCTTACATAACTGTTGCACAATACGGATATGAACGTTCCATTTTTCGGCTATTTGCTTTGATGATATGTATTCCAAAATTTTTCACCTCTATACAAAAATATCTTATGTATTATTATATGTCGTTTAAGCGAAGATTGCAAGAAATGATTTTTTGATTTCATTTAATTTTTTAGAAAATTTGACAATAAAATAGAATGTTATTATTATTGACAGTAGGTGAAGTGGGTACGGAGGTCGGGGTACGGGTCAAAAGCCTGTCCCGCCTGAAGGGGTCTGTATTTTGGGGCGGGCTTCGTCGTATCGAATAACTAAGCGGCTGAAAATTTGCTAAAACCGCACGAAAAAAAGATAAACTCGCTGCGCTCAAACAGTATCTTTTTTTCGTGCAACGCAAATTTCCACCCGCTAAGTTATTCTGACACTCCTGCAGATGCCCCAAAATACAGACCCCTTCAGGCGGGACAGGCTTTTGACCCTTACGGTATTGGAAGGGTGTAGGTTGAGAGGGTGTAGGTTGAGAGGGTGTAGGTTGAGAGGGTGTAGGTTGAGAGGGTGTAGGTTGAGAGAGTGCAGGTTGAGAAAGGGAATTCAGGAGGAAGGGATATGAAGACGGTTTTGACCATAGCCGGCAGTGATTGTAGTGGTGGTGCCGGGATTCAGGCGGATATTAAGACGATTACGGCGCATAAGCTTTATGCTATGAGTGCGGTTACGGCACTTACTGCTCAGAATACTACCGGGGTGTATGGTGTTATGGAGGTGACACCGGGTTTTTTGGGGGAGCAGTTGGAGTGTATTTTTGATGATATTCGGCCGGATGCTGTGAAGATTGGGATGATATTTGGGGCGGGGCTGATTGGTGTTATTGCAAAGAAGCTTGAGTTGGAAGGGGTTAAGGAGGTAGTGTTGGATCCGGTGATGATTTCTACCAGTGGGAGGCGGCTGCTGGCTGAAGAGGCTATGGAAGTGTTGGTGGAACGGTTGATGCCTTTGGCGCGGGTTGTTACTCCTAATATACCGGAAGCGGAAGTTTTAAGTGGGCAGGTTATTAAAACGGCAGAGGATATGGTTCGGGCTGCGAAAATGATTTCGCAAAAATGTCAGGGAGCTGTGCTGGTTAAAGGGGGACATGGTTTTCGGGATGCTGATGATTTGTTGTATGATGCAGGTCAGGAGACGTGGTTTAGAGGGGAACGGATTGATAATCAGAATACCCATGGGACGGGGTGTACCCTTTCAGCAGCTATTGCGTCCAACCTTGCGATGGGGTATTCGTTGAAAGCCAGTGTGGAGTATGCAAAGGACTATATTTCGGGGGCGCTAAGAGCAAATCTGGATTTGGGGCGGGGGAATGGACCGCTTGATCATACATTTTTATTGTGAAATTATTTATAGTAACACGCTTCGCGAATGTGTCTTGACGCATTATCTTGTTTCCGATATAATGGTTTTTATCGTTATGAGGTAAAAACAAGAGAAAAAGTATGAATTAAAGGAAGGTAAGATATATGGGATTACTGCAAGAATGGCGTGATCGTGCGTACGATCAGAATGCTGATAAGGGAAGGCTTCAGAAGTTTTGGACGAACTATTTTTTGATTGAAAAAGGTATTTATGAGCAGTTATTAACCAATCCGGATGAAGTGATCACGGGAACGGTAAAGGAATTGGCAGAGAAATATGAAGTGGATCTGCAGATTATGGTTGGCTTTCTGGATGGTATCAATGACAGCTTGAAAGAACCGAATCCGATCGAGGAGATGGATGAGAGCACTCCTGTGAATTTGGGCTTTGATAAGGAGCTGTTGTATAAGAATATGGTAGATGCTAAGGCAGACTGGCTGTATGAACTGCCGATGTGGGATAACATCTTTTCGGAAGAGCAGAGAAAAGAATTATATATGGAACAAAAGAAGTCCGGGACTATTGTAAAAGGGGAGAAGATTAATAGAAATGACCCTTGTCCATGCGGCAGCGGTAAGAAATATAAAAAGTGCTGTGGAAGATAATAGTTACTGTTCACTCCCAGTATCCCGCGAAGCGTGTTGCTGGTCACGGAGTGGACAGTAACAGATAATCTATTGTTACTATTCAGTGCCACTATCCCGCGAGGTATTTTTTGTGAGTGAAGCAAAGCGGAAGTCACAGAAAATCCGAGGATTGGTGTTTGGGCAAAAACGCCAGTAAAAAACCTTGACAATGTGTCGAGGTTTTTATATAGTATAAGTGTATTAGGAATGATAGTACACTTAATACGAATGGAAAGAAAGGGGAAAATCATGATTGTTTTGGATTATCAGGATCGACGGCCGATATATGAACAGATTGCTGAAAAATTTCAGACATTGATTCTTAAGGGAGTGCTGGAAGAAAACGCACAGATGCCTTCGGTAAGGAAACTGGCAATGGAATTGGCGATTAATCCGAATACGATACAACGGGCATATATGCTGTTGGAGTCACAAGGTTATATTTACCCAATCAAAGGACGGGGTAATTTTGTGTCTCCCAGAAGGGCGTTTGTGGAGGAAGAGAAAAGACAATTTTTTGAAGAATTTGATTCACTGGTGCAGCACGGCGTGGATATTGGAGTGGCACAGTCAGAATTGTCGGATCATATAGGGAGAGTCTATGAGGAGGGGAAACGATGATTGAAGTATCAAAAGTACGTAAAGTATTCGATGATATTGAAGCAGTGCAGAATATAAGTGCTGCTATTCAGGAAGGTGCAGTGTTTGGCCTGGTGGGCACAAATGGTGCGGGAAAAAGCACATTTTTGAGAATGTTGGCCGGTGTGTTAAAACCGGATGAAGGAACCATTATTCTTGATGGTGAAGAAGTATTTGAAAATGAGAAAGCAAAGGAGAAGTTGTTTTTTATTCCCGATGAGCAGTATTTCTTTCCCAATGCATCTGCAAAAGATATGATGGATTACTATGCAATGGTTTACCGGGAGTTTGATAAAGATAAATTTAAAGAGTATATGGGAAAATTTAATCTTTCAATGGAAAGGAAGATTCATACATTTTCCAAAGGGATGAAACGGCAGGTATCGGTGTTGCTGGGTATTTGTGCAAATACGAAATATCTGTTCTGTGATGAAACATTTGACGGTTTGGATCCGGTGATGCGGCAGGCGGTAAAGAGTATCTTTGTAGCAGAAATGATGAATCGTGATTTTACGCCGGTTATTGCTTCTCACAATTTGCGGGAACTGGAAGATATCTGTGACCATGTGGGTCTGCTTCATCAGGGCGGAGTGCTGTTTTCACGGGATTTGGAGGATATCAAGACTGGTGTACATAAGATTCAGTGTGTACTGCCGGATACGGCCGATGAAGAGCAGCTAATGAAGGAATTAGAAGTGCTGCAGTGCACAAGAAGCGGTTCGCTTCTGACGCTTACGGCAAGAGGTACAAAAATGGAAATTACCCAGCGGATTGAACAGCGGAATCCGATTTTCTGGGAGGTACTGCCTTTGACCCTGGAAGAGATATTTATTAGTGAGACGGAGGTAGCAGGATATGACATCAAAAATCTCGTTTTCTAAAATGACAATAACTGATATAAAGAGAAGAGTGTGGATATTTGCCATATTATTATTAGTGCTGATTCTTCTCATGCCTGTAGCAACGATCATAAAAATTGATCGGGATATGGCAGATGTAGTTAAGGGGAGCCTGAAGATGGCCAATCTGACCGCTGGTTTAATAAGCTGGGTTGGTTCAGGCAATGGCGGCATAACATTTGTTGTGCTGTGTTCGGCAATTGTGTGTGCTTTCTCTGGTTTTGGGTATTTGTATTCCCAAAAGAAAGTTGATGTTTTTCACAGCATTCCGGTAAAAAGAGAAAAGCTGTTCCTTATACAGTATGTTAGCGGTATTTTTTTGTTTTTGATACCTTTTCTGGCTTGTAAAGTTTTAACGATCTTGGTTTGTACTGCGAAAGGTGTGATCACCGGAGAAGTGCTATATGCAGCCTTGCTGTCAGTTTGCTTTAATTTACTTTACTTTCTGATTTTTTATAATTTTGCAGTTTTAGCAATTATGCTGACAGGGAAAATGCTGGTTGGGATATTGGGAATGTTAGTTTTCTGGGCGTATTTCCCCCTTCTGTATGCCATTTTTCAGGGATATGCATATTGGTATTTTAATACCTATTACGGCAGCCCGTGGGGAGCAAAGTTGATAGACTGGATGCTATATCTGTCACCGGTAACGCTCTATTATGGAACGCAGACCGGCGGCAGTCTTTTGGGGATGAGTATAGATATGCCGACAGCACAGCTAAGGCTGATAACCTTGATTGTTTTGATCATAGTAGTAGTGTTGACCTTTGTGCTGCTGATGTGGCTGTATCGTAAAAGAAACTCCGAAGCAGCAGGTAATTCGATGGCTTTTGCTAAATCAAAACCGGTGATTAAAGTATTCCTGGTGGCTGTAGTTACCTTGGGAAGTGGTATTTGCTTCGGTGCTCTGGTAAATGAACAGTCAGAAGTATGGCTGGTATTCGGATTACTATTAGGCTTAGTAGTTGCACAATGCTTTATCGAAGTTATCTATGCCTATGATATCAGAAAAGTATTTTCTCATAAAAAAACATTAGGGATTGCGGCCGGGTGTGTAGTGCTGATTACTTTATTCTACCGGTTTGACCTGTTAAGATATGACAGTTACGAACCAAATCACGAGGATATAGAATCAGTGGCAATTTCCATAGACAGCTTAGATTCTTCAATTAGTTATTATTATATGGAAGATGAAGACTTTGAAGACTATTATGACCGTGACAAGTATCGCTTTGAGCATATGAATCTGCAAAATGTACCGGAGATATACGAAATTATCCAACAGGGAATTGAAAATGGCAAAAACAATATTACGTATGAAAATCTATCCGATAAAGAAGCTGATGATTTATCAGAGATGGCCGTATGCTATAAGTTGAAAAATGGAAAAACAATTTATCGTAATTACTATGTATACATGCAAGAAATTTCATCGCAATTACATGCTTTATATAATCAGGAAGAGTTTAAAAAGGGACAGTATCCAATAGTGAACATGAACGCGGATAATTTTGACAATATAGAAGTAGGTGACATCAATGATTACTATTCGATAAAAGGTTCTGACGAAGATAATAGAAGACTGATTAAAGCCTATCAGGCAGACTTGATGAATCTTAGCTATCAGGATATGGAAGAGAATGTGCCATTTGGAAACATATCTTTCCGGATGAAATCATTGGAAGGTTTGGATTATCAGTATAGTATGAATTATCCGCTTTATAAAGTTTGTGAAAAAACCTTACAACAGTTAAAAGATATGGGATATGTAATTCATACCGAACTCAAGCAAAGTGATGTTATCAAAATTCAAGTTGAACCGGATACGTCAGAATATTGGGAAGACATTGATAACAATCTGGGTAAGGATTATAGTGATCCGGATAAGATAAAAGAAATCATGGATGCCAGTGTTCTTGCGGAGGTGGATAACAATGGAGTTGATGTAGACTGTGATTGGATGATAATTATATACTACCGCAATCAATATGAAAATGAAAACAGCGCGCCTTATCAGTTCCGAGAGGGTAAAGTGCCGGAATTCATTATGCAGGATTTAGGTGATATAGCGGAAGATTAGAATTGTTGCAGTTGCTGAACTGTAACTGATAATATGTAAATTCAGACATTAGGCGTTGACAAATACGTTACTAATGATTTAAAATCATAATAATACGTTGAAGAGACGAGTAAGATGTGAATCTATCCAGAGAGAGATACGAAGGCTGAAAGTATCTTATAGTGAAGCAGCTGAAAACCAGCTCCGAGTGGCTTTAATCCAGCCCGGTGACTCCGTTATGGTCTGATGAAGCGGCACTGATATATCAGTGCAAATAGGGTGGAACCGCGATTTTACAGTCGTCCCTATCTATATTGCATAACTTGCATATAGATAGAGGCGGCTTTTTGATTTTAGTACTAAGTCCCAGGATTGGTTCAACTAAAGTTCAGTACCCTCGTTTCACCGGGGCAGGCGCTGGGAGTCAAAAACACCCTCTGAACTAAGTTTCACTTTATGTGTAGAAATGTATAAGAATTAAAACAATAACAGGATGATTAGGAGGAAGGAACATGAAAGTAACATTAAAAGATGGTTCGGTAAAAGAATATGACAGCCCTGTGTCGATTCATGAGATTGCCATAGATATCAGTGAAGGATTAGGAAGGGCAGCAACTGCGGCGGAGTTAAATGGTGAGGTTGTGGATTTGCGTACCGAGGTGGAAGCGGACTGTGAAGTGAATATTTTAACGGCTAATGACCCGGTCGGACTTGCGGCGCTTCGTCATACGGCATCCCATATTCTGGCGGAAGCTGTAAAGCGATTACATCCGGAGGCTAAGTTGGCGATTGGGCCTTCTATTGATACTGGATTTTATTATGATTTTGACTGTCGGTCATTTGCCAGAGAAGATTTGGATGAAATTGAGAAAGAGATGAAAAAAATCATTAAAGCAGGGGCGAAGATTGAGCGGTTTACCATGCCTCGCCAGGCAGCAATTGATTACATGAAAGAACATGAGGAACCATACAAGGCAGAGTTAATCGAAGATTTGCCGGAAGATGCGGTGATTTCATTCTACTCTCAGGGGGATTTTGTGGATTTGTGTGCCGGTCCTCATCTGATGAGCACAAAAGGAGTAAAGGCATTTAAACTGATTTCATCCTCCGGTGCTTACTGGCGTGGAAGTGAAAAGAATAAGATGCTGACTCGTATCTACGGAACGGCATACAGCAAAAAGGACGAACTAAAAACGCATCTGGAACGTTTGGAAGAAGCGAAAAAACGCGATCATAATAAGCTGGGCCGGGAGATGGAATTATTTACAACTGTGGATATCATCGGTCAGGGACTGCCGCTTTTGATGCCGAAAGGTGTTGTGATGATTAATGAGCTGCAGCGTTGGATTGAAGATCTGGAAGATAATGAATGGGGATATGTCAGAACGAAAACACCATTGATGGCAAAGAGCGATCTGTATAAGATTTCAGGACACTGGGATCATTACAAAGATGGTATGTTTGTGTTGGGAGATGAAGAAAAAGATAAGGAAGTTTTTGCGCTCCGTCCGATGACTTGTCCTTTCCAGTACTATGTATATAAAGCAACCCAGCACAGTTATCGGGAACTGCCGCTGCGCTATGGCGAGACATCCACTATGTTTCGAAATGAAGAATCGGGTGAAATGCATGGATTGACACGTGTACGTCAGTTTACCATTTCAGAGGGACATCTTATCATGCGTCCGGATCAGGTGGATGAAGAGTTTAAAAACTGTGTACATTTGGCTGTGCATTGCCTTCAGACATTGGGACTTGATAAAGATGTAACCTATCAATTGTCCAAATGGGATCCGGAAAATAAGGAAAAATATATTGGAGATGCATCCTATTGGGAAAGTACCCAGGGGAAAATGCGTGAACTTTTAACCGAATTGGATCTGCCATTTACCGAAGCGGATGGAGAGGCTGCCTTTTATGGACCGAAATTGGATATTCAGGCAAAGAATGTCTATGGCAAAGAAGATACGATGATAACCATTCAGCTTGATTTGGCTCTGGCTGAGCAGTTTGATATGTACTATATTGATGAAAATGCAGAAAAGAAGCGTCCGTTCATTATTCATCGTACCAGCATGGGATGTTATGAAAGAACGCTGGCATGGTTGATTGAAAAGTATGCCGGTTTATTCCCCACCTGGCTCTGTCCGGAGCAAGTGCGGGTGCTGCCGATATCTGAAAAGCATATGGAATATGCTGAAAAAGTGTTGGCAGACCTGAAGAAGAACAACATTCGTGCATCGGTGGATAATCGTTCGGAGAAGATTGGATATAAGATTCGTGAAGCACGTCTGCATAAGGTTCCTTACCTGTTGGTAGTGGGAGCGAAGGAAGAAGAGGAAGGGCTGGTTTCCGTCAGAAGCCGTTACTTAGGTGATGAGGGTCAGAAACCACTGCCTGAATTTATAGATGAAATCAGCCGTGAGATTCAAACTAAAGAAATTCGTAAGATTGAAGCAGAAAATTAATTGGATGAATATTTCAAAGGAAAGAACACATACTATCTCAAAAATCAAAGGAGATAGTAATCATGACGATTCTAAGTTGTTCAGCAACGACATGTGTTTATAATAAGGAAGAGCTGTGTTCTAAAGGAGACATCCGGGTTGGTGGTGAAAGAGCTCAGCATCCAAGCGAAACATGTTGTGAAAGCTTTATTGAGAGAAATGAAAACTCCATGTCCAACAGTACTGGTTCTGCCAGCGGAACCATTGATGTGGATTGTGATGCATGTGATTGTACTTTTAACAAAGAAGAAAAATGTTCAGCAAACGCAATCGAAATCGAAGGATCAGATGCATGTGATACCGAAGAAACAGAATGTTCAAGCTTCCGCAGTGAAAGCCAATGATGTATGCAATTCAAGAACGCCTTGGCGTTCTTGCTGCGAGTGGCACTTAAGTTTGCCGGACATAATATATCTGAGCCGCTCTGCAATCCGCCGGCTTTATCTTCGTTCAGGATAAGAAGCACCGCATTTGGGCAGGGTTCCCCAAGCGGTGCTTTTTATTAGTCTAATTCAGCAGTGAATACCAGCGATGTATCTAAAGATTCAGGTGCAAAATAAATCTTTACGTCTTTAATATCTTTATCAACGATAAAGGCAAGGTATCCGGTACTGCTTTCACCTTTCCCTGCAGGCTCTGCTAATGTAAGTGTGGAAAGATAATATGGAGTACAAACGTTCTCATCCTGAAGTAACTTAAAGCTCATACTGTCAAAAAGCAATGCTTCTTCAGAGCTTATGTTATCATAGGTATATTCGATCACAGCTACTGACTCGGGAGCGGATGTATCTTCCTCATTCCGTTCTGTGGTGAAGCGAATATCGTTAATTCGTAAAGAACATAAATCAGTGCCTGCTTCAGAAGAGATCACGCAAGTTTCGCCGATAGGAACTGAGTCGATGCCACTCATATCCGGTACGGTATCATCCGGCATACCTTCGCCCTGGATATCTTCCAGAGGGGTTTGGATAATTTCTTCATCGGCATCGGAAAAGTCTGAAGTATCCTTTGAGCCTTCCTCCTCTGGTGATTTAGTTTCTTCTGCGGGTGTTTCGGTTACGGCAGTATCCGTATTTTTCCCGGCAGAGTTGTTAGAAGACCGGCATCCAAATAGAAAGAACGCCGAAAAAGCAATTGTAAGCAATAGTATTTGACTGATATGTTTTCTTTTCATAATCTTATTTACCTCCCCGTAAATATTTTATATACTTTATTGTACCAAATCTGTGATATAAGCACAATGTAAGAAATGTGAAAAAAGTGTGATTGGGCATAACTGCACTAAATGGTTTAATATGTTGGCTGCCCGGACGCCACTGTGGGAAGATAGGTGCTTTCCGCAAACCCGGGCAACGTACCTGATGAACTAATTGCTAACTACGACTAAAGCGCTCAGGAAAGCCTTCGCGCTTAAGTCTCCGTAAGCAATGGATTTCACCAGGTACTAAAACC
>Ga0153940_1000045_pt1 | contig 85201 bp, 80 predicted proteins | sample TSNJ024MetaG_FD_104736 | JGI IMG/M metagenome (GOLD analysis project Ga0153940, IMG submission 104736) | Attine ant fungus gardens microbial communities from New Jersey, USA - TSNJ024 MetaG | ecosystem: Host-associated > Fungi > Mycelium > Unclassified | place: USA: New Jersey, Brendan T. Byrne... | reverse complement strand
TAATCATAACCACATCCTTTCAAACCAGCAGATAACGATGGTCTATTTGTTATGTCCAAAATCAGTCCAAAACAAATCTAAAAAATTCTCAAATTTCCTATTGACTTTTTATTTGCAGGCTATCTTTAGAATCAGCAGGAGATTTACCCGAGATAATACGGACTTTGCTACTCGTGCTATCCACTAAGTGGTGCGACAATATGTTGTTCTCAAGGGTAAAGCATTTACGTTGACAAACGGGGTGCAAATCCTCCAATGTACGTCCAAACTTGATCCTGCTTACGTCTATTATAAGACAAAAGAGTAATGGAGCGAAAACCTATTTTCATTATAGGCTGTGATAAACCTTCATGATTCGTTGATAATTGAATATTGGTATTGATCTGACAACAAGATTTGTAAAACAACAAAAAGAAAGGAATGATCAATTAGAATGATAAAAGAAATAAAAAGAACATTATCAGTTGTTTTTGTGCTGCTTATATTTATGGTGATATTATTTGGAAGCGATTTTTTTAATGTTTATGCCGGGACCAGTGACATGATCGATAAACCAGATAATGAAAGGTTCGAAGCAATCCTGGATTGGCGGTATAAGGAGCTGCAGAGTACAGAAGGACCGGGTCTTGGGATGCTGCGTACAGCGAAACAGGTAAGCGAAACAAATGTGGCGAAAGGTGAATACTGGTGGTACGGTACAGGTTATGCCAAAGGGAAATCCGGTACGGTATATCAGGGCTGGCTGACACGGGAATTCTATGTCGACGGCCGGCTGGCATATTGCCTGGAGCCGGATCAGGGGACGGTCCCCAACGGCAAATGCTCCGCTTATGTTAATACCGGTCTGAGCGCAGAACTGCCGCGGGTGATAAAGGGGATGTACTATCTCTATGGCGGACCGGGATATGATAAATACAGGAGTGCATACGGAGATTTGTCAGCGCTGAATATTTATGCCGGTGCGGAAAGCGTGGATGAGGGTTATCCGCAGTCGGATACCGCGAGGCGGTTTACAGTAACCCATGTTGCACTATCAGTTATGTTTGATCAGGATAATGGTGTAAATTCTGAGAACCGGAATACTTATAAAGGTCTGACGGCGACGGAACGTGCGGTCATAGATAAAGTGGTGGCGAACGTAGCGGTGATGCCGGATATCGTGATTGATCCGGAACTTTCATTTTCATGCAGATCGCTAACGGGAAAATGGGATAATAGCCGGCAGGCATTTAAAACAGAGACGGTGAAATTAAACGGCAGGGCAGAATCAAAAGTGACCATTCCGCTAGGGGAAGGTATGACACTGGTAAATGAAACAACCGGAGCGAAAGGGACAGGCAACGTACAGGTAAAGGGAGGTGACAGCTTTTATATCATCTCTGTGGCAGGGCTCAGTGGTCAGGCTTATGAGTCAGGAACGCTGAACAGTAATGCGGTCAATACATTTACGGCATTGGTTATTGACAGTTCCGGTTCCGATGAGCAAGCGGTCGGCTCCTGGACTTACCGGTCCCTGACGCCGAGCGCGGTTAGTCTGTCGGTATCAAATGAAGTGATCGGCAAAATAAAAATACGTAAGACCAGCACCGCACCTCAGATTACAGATAGCAGCAGCTATTATAGTCTGTCGGGAGCGGTATACGGACTGTATCATGCCCAATCCGGAGCTAAGGCGGATCAGATCACGCTTGATAAAGATGGCACCGGGGCCTTTGATTATGTAGTATGCGGTGATTATTACATTCAGGAAATAGAACCGCCTGAAGGTTATATCACAAATCCGGCGAAATATGAGGTGAAGAGCGGAGATTTTGGCACTGATATCGAAATTGTACGGCAGGTGACGGACCAACCCCAATATGGCAGGATCATACTGAAAAAGGTTGATGCCGAGACCGGGAAGCCCCAGCCCCAGGGGGCAGGGATGATTGCCGGAGCAGTATATGAAATTAAGGATGCCGCCGGAGCAGCGGTCGGTACGCTGACCGTTGACGGGGAGGGAAAAGCTGTTTCCGGAATGCTACCCCTTGGCAAGTATACAATTAGTGAGGTCGCAGCATCGGAAGGCTATCTTTTAGATAAGACGATATATACAGTCGATATTAAGAGCGATGACCGGGAGACCGAGATATTTAGCAAGACGCTTACATCGAAAGAGCAGGTCAAACGGGGCGATCTTGAGCTGATCAAAGTATCCCGGGGTGATATGCGCCGCCTGGCGGGAGTAACATTTTCGGTCACAAGTATGACCACCGGAGAAAGCCTTGTTATCGTAACGGATGAGAATGGATATGCAACCACTGCCGATCCGGATAACCGGATGGGAACTCTGCCTTATGATACTTATGAGATAGAAGAGCTGCGTGGGGAGGCAAATGCCGAATATGATCTCATCCCACCTTTCAATATTGTCATCAGCCGTGACAGTTATACAGTTAATTTGGGAACTCTGATCAACGAGTATACGGAAGTGTATTTGAATACTTCGGCTCAAAACGAGTCTACCGGAGTAAGGATGGCCTTTCCGCAAGAGCAGGTGACGATTGTTGATATGGTCGAATACAGTAATCTCGTGAAGGGAAAAGAGTATACGGTTAAAGGAACATTGATAGATAAAGAAACGGGGAAGCCTTTGTTAGTTGGCGGAAAAGAGGTGACAGGCCGGCAGTTATTTACCGCGGAGGAACCTAACGGTGCGGTAAATGTGGCACTTACCTTCAATGCCGGCAGTCTGGCGGGGAGGTCGGTGGTGGTGTTCGAACGGCTCTATTCCGGATCAAGACTCGCCGCGAGCCACGAGGATATCCATGCGGAAGGGCAGACTATCCGATTTTTAGATCCGGTTATCGGGACCCGGGCCAGAAGTGCTGAGACAGATATAAATCAGTCTTTTGCGGGGCCCGAGACAGCGATTATAGATATCGTAGAATACAGCGATCTGGTCGCTGGTAAAGAGTACACTGTCAGAGGGATCCTGATGAATGCAGAAGATGGAAATCCTCTGCAGGTCAATGGTGAAGAAGTGACGGCGGAAAAAACCTTTACGGCGGAGGCTGCAAATGGCAGTATCGAGCTTGAATTTTATTTTGATGCCAGCATGCTTACGGGGAAAATGGTCGTGATTTTTGAAAATTTGTATTATCAGGGGGATCTAATTGCCGCTCACGCCGATATAGAAGATAAGGGCCAGACCATCCGCTTTCCGGACCATCAAATCAGAACTGCGGCAAGAGATGCAGAAATAGGAGGAAGTCAATCTTTTGCCAAAAAAGAGGTTACGGTTATCGATATGGTGGAATATAAAAATCTGATCCCGGGTCAGGAATATACTTTGAAGGGAACTCTAATGGACAAGCAGACAGGTGAAAGGCTGTTGGCAGGTGACCAGGAGATTATCTCAGAAAAGACATTTATAGCAGATGAACCGGATGGAGTTATTGAACTTTCGTTTACGTTCGATGCCGGTGATCTGGCAGGCAGTACGATCGTAGTTTTCGAAGCATTGTATCATAATGAACTGGAGGTGGCGGTGCATTCTGATTTAGAAGACCGGGCGCAAACAATAGATATACCTGATATTGAAATTAAAACTACGGCCAGAGATGCAAAGACCGGAGAAAATGAAACCTATGCAGATGAAACGGTTACAATTATTGATACAGTTACATATAAATATCTGATCGTCGGGCAGGAATATACGGTCAAAGGGATAATAATGAATAAAGAGTCAGGAGAACCGCTATTAGTAAATGGTAAGCAAATACAAGCTGAGTCGATATTTACCGCAGATGCGGAATCGGGTTCGGTAGACCTTGCGTTTACCTTTAATGCCGGCGGACAGGCGGGCAAGAAGGTGGTGGTCTTTGAGTATCTCTATCATAATGAGGAAGAGATTGCGGCTCATGCCGACCTGGAAGATGCCAAACAGACAGTACATATTATTGAAATACAAAAGGAGGGGCCAAAAGGTGTGCCGCAGACCGGTGATACGTTAGTGCCCGGAGCTCTGATCGCTGCGCTGGCAGTATCAGCACTGATCATGGCGGCGGTAATAAAAAGGAAATATATCCCTCGGAAAAGGAAATAAGGTTGCTATTAAAAGTGCCATATATTAAAATAAGAACAGCAACTATTGTAGTGTGTGAAGGAGGCGGATACATTGAGTGCAAAAGTGAGCATTAAGAAGCTGAGTGAGATGACAGGATTTTCTCCGGCGACAATTTCCAATGCATTGAATAATAAACGCGGCGTTAAAAAAGAAACCGTGGCAGAGGTTCTGCGGGTTGCCAAAGAGATGGGGTACGTCTCTGAAGACCGGATTACTAAGATCCGCCTGGTGATATATAAGCGAAACGGTAAAATTATCGACGACACCCCCTTCTTTCCGCTTTTAATCGATGGTGTTGAAAGCGAATGCAAACGCCTGGGATATGAAATGTCTATCTGCAACCTGGATAAGCGGGAGCCGGATTATGAAGAACAGGTAAGATGGCTGATCAATGATATTACTTCTGGGGTCATTTTCCTGGGAACCGAATTGCTGGAGAATGATATCGATATATACCGCAGTGCAAAATGTCCGTTTTTGCTGTTTGATTATTTTGAACCGGATATGCTGTTTGACGGTGTATTGATCAATAATGCTGACTCAGCGCGGGTAGCGACCAATTATTTGATCGATAAAGGGCATAGGAGGATCGGCTATCTTCGCGGCGATTTACGCATTAAGGCGTTTCGCTCCCGGGCGGTCGGTTATGCCAGAGCGATGAGTAACCACGGCTTAGAAGTGGATCATAAATATACATTTACTCTGGACACACAAATGGAAGGCGCATATGAGAATATGAAGAAGGCGTTGAAACGCGGTCCAGAGCTGCCGACGGCATTTTTTGCTGATAATGATATGGTTGCGCTGGGCGCGATGAAAGCCCTGCAGGAGTTTGGTTATAAGGTGCCGCAGGATGTTTCTATTATCGGCTTTGATGACCTGCCCTTCTGTGAGATTACGACACCGCGCCTGACGACCATCCGGGTGTCTAAGCAGGAGATGGGGATTACTGCGGTGCGGCGGATGAATGAAATGATTAAAAATCCGGGGCGCAGTAAATTAAAAATAAGTGCCTGCACAGAATTTGTGGAACGTGAAAGTGTCCGTGAGATAAGATGAAGGCAAAAGCCATGCATATTCAGGTCAATAACTCTGAATGATGCATGGCTTTATTTTATTTTCCTTATTTCTTGGTTGGGTAATAGATTTCGGTGTAAGGCGGGGAAGGTCAAGAGGTGAATTCAAAAAAATTTTAGCGGGTATTAATAATGAATATTTATATGAATATTTATATAAAAGTTTATATCGAAGAAAGGGGGAGAACATTAAAAAGGACAATTTTATGGTTAAATAGCACAAAATATCAAGCAAAAAATGTTGCATATAACACAATTATTATTGTAAAATCTAAAATACTATTGAAATTTTATCTAAAATATTTATACTGAAAACATGTTTGAATGTAAGAGGTGGTGGAAATGAAAGTAAGCCTGAAAATGATAAGTGAAGCTACCGGATTTTCATCGGCGACTATATCGAACGCGCTGAACAATAAAAAGGGCGTGAATGAATCCACGGCTTCTGAGATATTTAGAGTGGCCAGGGAACTGGGATATATCCCGGAAGACCGGATCAACAAAATAAAATTTGTGATTTATAGAAAAAACGGCAAGATTATTGATGATTCACCATTTTTTAATCTTTTGATCGACGGAGCCCAGAAGGAATGCCGGAAGTTAGGATATGAGATGGTGATCTCCCATCTGGAACCAGGCATCCCGGGGTATGAGGAACAGGTTATGCAGATACTGCGCTATACTGATGCTGCAGTCATTCTGCTGGGAACGGAATTAATGGGTAATGATATAAATATTTACCGGGGGGCACAGTGTCCGTTTCTGCTGTTTGATTATTTTGATCCCAGTATGGAGTTTAATGGAGTGTTGATTAACAATGAAGATTCAGCAAGGGTAGCAACTCAGTATCTGATTGCAAAAGGGCATAGAAGAATTGGTTATCTGCGTGGCGAATTCAGGATTCAGGCGTTCAGAGGCCGGGCGATCGGATATAAAAGAGCTCTGCAGTTGTCCGGGCTGGCGGTGAATCCTGATTATACAATTACATTAGCCACCAATATGGATGGCGCTTATAGTGATATGGCGAAGTTCCTGGCCGATAAGCCGGAACTGCCGACCGCATATTTTGCCGATAATGACATGATTGCTTTGGGAGCGATGAAGGCACTGCAGGAGTATGGATACCAGATTCCGCAGGATATTTCCATCGTCGGGTTTGATGATCTGCCTTTTGCCGAAATTGTTTCCCCCAGGCTGACGACCATCCGGGTATCAAAGCCGGAAATGGGGGCAACTGCGGTCAGGAAGATGCATGAGATCATCAACCGTATTGGAACAGCTAAGACCAAAATAGAAGTATGTACCGACTTTATTGAACGGGACAGTGTACAGGATGTCAGAAAGTAATTTCAAAAAGAAAGGTGAGAAAAGTCATGGACAGAATTAAGTTAGGGTATGCCCCTACCAGAAGGAGTATTTTCAGTGCTCCGGATGCGATTAAATTCAGGGGGCTTACGGCCGGCCGATTAAAGGAGCTGGGAATTGACTTTGTCGATATTACCGATATCAATTCCGAAGGACTTCTCTATAATGATGAGGATATGTATCGGATCGCCGCTAAATTTAAAAAAGAAAAAGTAGATGGACTGTTTTTGCCCCACTGTAATTTTGGTACCGAGTATGAATGCGCCCGGCTGGCCAGGGAATTGGATGTACCGGTGCTGCTGTGGGGACCGCTGGATGAGCGGCCCCAGGCGGATGGCACGCGCCTTCGGGATACCCAGTGTGGATTATTTGCAACCGGGAAGGTGCTCAGAAGATTCCGTATACCATTTACATATATGACCAACTGCAGATTAGACGATCCGGTATTTGAACGTGGTTTACGTGACTTCCTGGCAGTCTGTAATGTGGTCAGGACCTTTAAAAATATCAGAATCCTGCAGATATCTACCAGGCCTTTTGATTTCTGGACGACTATGTGCAATGAAGGAGAGCTGCTGGAACGTTTCAACATTCAGCTTTCACCGATTCCGATGCCGGAACTGACCGATGAAGTGAATAAAGTTAAGGGAGAAAAGACGGAAGTAGAAAAGGTTATCCGGTATTGCCGGGATAATATGGAGATCTGCATCAAAGATAATGAATTGGAGAATGTTGCGGCGCTGAAAGTGGCAATGAAGAATCTGGCAAAGAAGTATGGCTGTAAAGCGATTGCTATTCAATGCTGGAATCAGCTGCAGAGTGAGCTGGGTATTATGCCCTGTGCGGCGAATGCGCTGCTGAATGATGAAGGCATTCCGGTTGTGTGTGAAACCGATATTCACGGCGCGGTCACATCCCTTTTAGTAGAAGCGGCGGGAATGGGTGAGGCCAGAAGCTTCTTCGCCGACTGGACCATCCGCCATCCGGATATAGCAAATGGCGAATTGCTGCAGCACTGTGGTCCATGGCCGATATCGGTTGCTAAAGAACGGGCCAGACTGACCTATCCGCTGGCTTTTGACCATCCGGGAAGTATTACCGCCGAAGCAAAACACGGAGATGTATCGCTGGTCCGGTTTGACGGTGATAATGGAGAGTACTCGATGCTGCTGGGCCACGCCAAAGGGGTGGATGGACCGAAGGGAATGGGAACCTATCTCTGGGTGGAAGTAGACAACATTAAACGGCTGGAAGCCAAAATCGTGGAAGGCCCATATATTCATCACTGCGTAGGAATCCACCGGGATGTGGTTCCGGTTCTCTACGAAGCCTGCAAGTATATCGGGATTACTCCGGATCTCTACGATCCCATCGAAGAGGATGTAAAAGCTTATCTGCGCGGCGAATGAAAAAAGAAAGAAGGATGAGAAATGAAAGCATTAAGCAGCCTGGCATATGACCTGAGAAAAGATACGATCCGCATGATTATTGCTGGTAAAGGCGGCCATATCGGCGGAGATATGAGTGTAATGGAGATTCTGACCGTGCTTTACTTTGATCAGATGAATATCAGCCCGGCGAATCAGGATGATCCGGACCGTGATAAATTTGTTATGAGTAAAGGGCATTCGACCGAGGCCTATTATGCGGTGCTGGCGGCAAAAGATTTCTTGGATATCGAAGAAGTCATCAGTAAATTCAGTAAATTCGGATCCCCGTATATCGGTCACCCTAACAATAAACTGCCGGGCATTGAGATGAACTCCGGTTCTCTCGGACACGGACTTCCGGTCTGTGTGGGAATGGCTCTGGCGGGCAAGATGGATCAGCGGGATTACCGGGTCTATACTGTTATGGGCGATGGAGAGCTGGCTGAAGGCTCTGTCTGGGAAGGCGCAATGGCAGCCGGACACTACCGGTTGGATAACCTTTGTGCGGTAGTGGACCGTAACCGTCTGCAGATTTCCGGAAATACGGAGGAAGTAATGGGGCAGGATAATCTCGGCGAACGGTTTCGCAGTTTCCGCTGGCATGTTATCGATGTAGTGGATGGAAATGATGTCAATCAGTTGAAAGCGGCATTTGAAGAGGCTAAGGCGGCTGCCGGGAAACCGACGGTGATCATTGCCAATACGATAAAAGGAAAAGGTTCATCGGTGATGGAAAATAAGGTAAACTGGCATCATAAAGTACCGACGCCGGAAGAGACCGAACAGATCATGAAAGATTTTGATGAAAGGAAGGAGGCGCTGCAGAATGAATAAGATACCAAACCGCCAGGCTATTTGTGAAGTGCTGATGGCAGAAGCAGAAAATGATAAGGACATCGTGGTATTATGCAGTGACTCGCGGGGATCAGCATCACTGGCACCTTATGCAGCTGCTTTTCCGCAGCAGTTTATTGAAATGGGAATCGCAGAACAGAACTTAGTGGGGGTATCGGCAGGATTAGCACGGTGCAAAAAGAAACCGTTTGCGGTATCACCAGCCTGCTTTTTGTCGACGCGAAGCTATGAGCAGTGCAAAGTTGATGTAGCCTATTCGCAGACTAATGTGAAATTAATCGGGATCAGCGGCGGAATTAGTTATGGAGCGCTGGGGATGAGTCATCATTCTGCCCAGGATATCGCTGCCATGTCGGCAGTGCCGGGAATGCGGGTTTATCTGCCGAGTGACCGGTTTCAGACTGCAAAATTGATCCGGACATTATTGAAAGATGAGCAGCCGGCTTATATCCGGGTTGGACGTAATCCGGTAGAGGATATATACAGTGAAAGTGACTGCCCATTTGAACTGGACCGGGCGAATGTCCTGTGCCGGGGCCGGGATGTCGCGATCATAGCCTGCGGCGAAATGGTCAAGCCGTCATACGATGCGGCTCTGCTGCTAAATGAACAGGGCATAACTGTGACCGTGTTGGATATGTATTGTGTAAAGCCACTGGATCGGGCGGCGGTTATAGCTGCTGCATCAGAGGCAAAAGCAGTGCTGACGGTGGAAGAGCATGCGCCATTTGGAGGACTGGGCGCGGTGGTCAGTCAGATCGTAAGTGAAAATTGTCCCCGTAAGGTTGTAAATATCGCATTGCCGGACGCACCGGTGATCACCGGTACATCGAAAGAAGTATTTGATTACTACGGTATGAACGCAGAAGGAATTGCTAAAAGAGCAATGGAGTTATTACCCTCCATCGACAATGTACTACACGCCTCAAGCCCCTGTTTTTACTGATTTACTGCGTTATCGTCAATCGGCGTACGTCCAGTACGCCTCTCTCCTCTGCCTTGTTAATCAGTAAAAACGGGGGCTGAGGTCGAAGAGTTTTGAAATAATAATTTTTCAATCTGCAAGGCACTGGATTGAAGCGTACTGGACGTACGCTGATTGACAGTAACGAAGCAGAATGGAAAATTATTATTTCAAAACCGTGTAGTACATTGTTAATGGAGGGTAAGATGAAAGAACAATATATCATCAGCATCGATCAAAGCACGCAGGGAACCAAGGCGCTGCTATTTAACCGCACGGGAAATTTAGTAAAACGGGCCGATAAACATCATCGGCAGATTATTAATGATAAGGGATGGGTGTCCCATGACCCGATAGAAATCTACCAGAACACCATCACTGTTGTACAGGAACTGGTAAACGGGAGTGGGATTGATAAGGCTGCGGTTATCGGTGTCGGTATCAGTAATCAGCGTGAGACTGCAATGGCATGGGATAAAGGCACCGGCCGGCCGCTTGGCAATGCAGTTGTATGGCAGTGTGCCAGAGCGGTGGATATTTGCGAAAGAATAGCGGACCAGGGCCATGCAGGAAAGGTCCGGCAGCGTACCGGTATCAATCTGTCACCTTATTTTCCGGCGGCTAAGATTGCCTGGATCCTGGAAAATGAACCCGGAGCAAAAGAAAAAGCCGAAGCAGGTGAGATCTGCCATGGTACCATAGACAGCTGGCTGGTATATAAACTGACTGAAGGAGAGGCCTACCGGACCGATTACTCCAATGCCTCAAGGACTCAGTTATTTGATATATTTAAGCTGCAGTGGGATGAAGAAATCTGCCGTCTGTTTGGCATTGATCCACATAATTTACCGACAGTTTGTGACTCCGATGCGCACTTTGGTGATACCGACTTTGCCGGATCACTGCCGAAGGCGGTACCGATCCATAGTGTATTGGGAGATTCCCATGGAGCTTTATTCGGTCAGGGATGTCTGGAACCGGGAATGATGAAGACCACCTATGGTACAGGGTCATCCATTATGATGAATGTTGGTGAAGAAGCGGTGGTCAGCACCCATGGAGTTGTAAGCTCACTGGCCTGGTGCATGGGCGGTAAGGTAAACTATGTGCTGGAAGGAAACTTAAACTACACGGGTGCAGTTGTGACCTGGATGAAAGATGATTTAGAGATTATCCGGTCTTCTGCTGAGACGGAGGAGCTTGCCAAAGCGGCAGTAAAAGATGATCAATTGTATCTGGTGCCGGCGTTTTCCGGGTTGGGGGCCCCCTATTGGGACAGCAGAGCCGCTGCGTCTATTACCGGAATGACCCGGACGACCGGGAAAGCGGAGATTGTGCGGGCAGGACTGGAATGCATTGCTTATCAGATTACCGATATTATTGCAGCAATGTGTGAGGATGCAGGTATGCAGCCGGAGGAACTCCGGGTTGACGGAGGGCCGACAAGAAACCGGTACCTGATGCAGTTCCAAAGTGATATCGCGCAGACCATTGTACAGATACCTGATGCCGAAGAATTGTCCGGCATCGGTGCGGCGTATGCGGCCGGGCTGGCACTGGGAGTATGGGATCAGACTGTTTTCGGTCAGATAAAACGAACCAGGTATGAACCGCAGATGGAGACCGGGACCCGCAGTATAAAGTACCAGGGCTGGAAGCAGGCGGTTAACTCGGTACTGCAGCATGAATGAGAGATTTGCAAGGGTAACCTTGTTGGATCTAAATAAAACCTATTAATTCAATATGAAGGAGGAAACATTATGAAGAAAAAATTTTTAAGTGCGATCCTTTGCGCAGCAATGATTGCAACAATGGCGATGGGATGTTCAGGTAAGTCAGATGATACTGCTGCAGATGACAGTACGCAGGAAGAGATTGCTGGGGATGACACCACGGAGGCAGATGCTGAAGCACCATTGCCGGGCGGCGGTTCAAACATTATCTACATTATTACGCCATCACAGTCAAATGTATTCTTTAAAACAGAAGCGGAAGTTTGTGAAGAAACAGCAAAAGAGCTGGGATATGAAGTAAAAGTAATGTCACATGATGATGATGCAACTCTGCAGATGGAACAATTTGAGGCAGCGATCGCTGACAAGGCGGCCGCCATTATCTGTGATAATGCCGGCGCGGATGCTACCATCGAAGCGGTAAAAGCAGCCCGTGACGCAGGTATCCCTACTTTCCTGATTGACCGTGAGATCAATGAAGAAGGCGTAGCCATCTCACAGATTGTTGCGAACAACTATCAGGGTGCAAAAGCGGTTGCCGAAGTATGGGTTGAAGCAATGGGTGAAGAAGGAAAGTATGTTGAGTTATTAGGAAAAGAATCAGATACCAACGCCGGCGTTCGTTCCGATGCATTCCATGAAGTTATCGATCAGTATCCGGATCTGGAAATGGTTGCTCAGCAGTCGGCAAACTGGGATCAGACCGAAGCATATGACAAAATGGGTACCATCCTGCAGTCCAATCCTGATATCGACGGTGTTATCTGCGGTAATGATACTATGCTATGCGGTGTTGTAGCAGCATTGGAAGACGCTGGATTGTCCGGTATTCCGGTCATCGGTGTTGACGGTTCTGATGATGCCAGAGATCTGATCAAAGAAGGTAAGGCTACAGCGACAGCCCTGCAGCAGGCGGCGGAAATATCACGGATGGCAGTTCAGCAGGCTCATGATTATCTGACCAATGGAACGACTGGTTTAGATGAAAAACAATTGGTTGACTGTGTTGCTATCACAAAGGACAATGCCGATAAATTAGAGGCGTTTGACTTAGCAGAGTAGAATTACATGCAGCGGGGAGCAGTGGGTCACTGTTCCCCGAATTAAAAATCTCCATTTGAATTACTCTCCTTTGACAAAGGAGGATATAGGTTGTAACAAAAATGATCATGCAAGGAGAATTGAGATGAATAAGAAAATTATTTCATTAGTTCTGGTCTGTATAATGGCCATGAGTCTAATGAGTGGCTGTATAAAAGTGGTGAAAATCGGTGAAGAAGGAGAACTGACCGGCGAAACGGAATTTAATGCCGGCGATAATGTTGCGGAGTTCTGGGAGTCGGAAGCTCTGCCGGAATTGCAGGAAGCCGCGGTCGACCTGGGCGAATTCCTGGCCGAAGCAAACGGTGACCTCAAGTCACTGGCCGATAAGTATGGCACATATTCGATGGGAAGCAGCGGTGAGTTAAGCTATACCGTTAAAGGAACCGGAATAGTAGAAGCGGTGGATACCGACAGTAAGGCCGGTACCATGACCATCAAACTGGAGGACTATAGCGGCGGTGAAGAGGTGAAGATTCAGATCGGTACGGTCATCAAGGGGTCATCGGTCCGCGATTCACTGTCATTTATAAAATTCGGTGATTATACCAATCAGCAGGATTATGCGGCCGTAAGCCAGAGCATTAACGAAATCATCATGAAAGACGTGATCAATCCTGATACCGCCAAAGAAATGGAAGGTAGGGCAATATCATTTTTAGGCTGTTTTACCGTCAGTGACAATACGGCCATTTTGATCACGCCGGTGGAAATTTCAGAGCAGTAGAAAGGATCGGTGAGCATATGGACAGCAATGTAATATTGCACGCAGAAGGTATGAATAAAATCTATCCCGGTACCAAAGCACTGGACGATGTTTCCTATGATGTGCTGAAAGGAAAGGTAAATGTACTGATCGGCGAGAACGGTGCTGGTAAATCGACCCTGATGAAGCTGATCGCCGGCATTGAACAGCCGACATCAGGAAAGATGTATATGGGTGATGAAGAAGTTGTTTTTAAAGATACGACCGAAGCCCGGGACCGGGGGATCGGAATTATACATCAGGAGCTGAGTCTGTTTCCGAATCTGAATGTTTATCAGAACATCTTTATGGGCAGGGAGCAGACGACAGGTAAATTTAAGCTGGACAATAAAAAGCATGTCGAAGAAACCAACCGCGTAATGACAAAACTGGAACACGTTATGAATCCAAACACGCTGGTCGGAGATCTGCGGGTCGGGCAGCAGCAGATGATTGAAATTGCCCGTAATTTTCTGCAGGATGACTTGAAAATACTAATCATGGATGAACCGACTTCCTCTTTGAGTGAGCAGGAGGTAGAGGTGCTGTTTAAGCTGATGCGAGAGTTTACTGACGCCGGGATCGCCATCGTTTATATTTCCCATCGCCTGGAAGAGATCATGCGGATCGGTGATAATGTGACCATCCTGCGTGATGGTAAATATGTGGCCCGGGCAGAAGTTAAGGACATTGATGTGCCGTGGATCGTCCAGCAAATGGTCGGGAAAGGCAAATCCTATCCCAAAAAAGACCGGGAAGTAGACTGGAGTAAACAGGAGAGAGTTTTGGAAGTGAAGGATCTGACGCTGCCTAAGAGCGGCGGCGGTTATCTTCTCGACCACATCAGTTTTGACCTGAAAAAAGGAGAGGTCCTGGGTATCTATGGTCTCATGGGAGCCGGCCGGACCGAGGTGTTTGAGTGTATTATGGGGCTTCGGCCGGAACATACCGGAGAGGTCTATAAAGATGGTAAGCTGATGAATATCAAAAATCTTCACGGACAGATTGAGAAAGGTTTCGTTATCGTCCCGGAAGACCGGCAGGCGGAAGGTCTGGTGCAGACACTTAGCATCGGTAAAAATATTGCTTTATCGAGCATGCACAAATATACCAAAACAGGTTTTATAAAAAAGAAGGATGAAGATCAAAGCGTCGATAAACAGATTAAGGATATTATGATAAAGGTGGCGGATAAGAACCTGCCTATTCTTTCCTTGTCGGGCGGTAACCAGCAGAAAGTGGTAATCGGGAAAGGTCTGCTGACCCAGCCGGACATCATGCTTTTAGATGAACCCAGCCGTGGTATTGATATTGGTGCCAAGACGGAAGTCTTTGACATCATCAATCAGTATGCGGAGCGGGGAGTCTCCATTATTGTGATCTCATCGGAGTTAAAAGAGATCGTTTCCATCGCTGACCGGGTAATCGTTTTGTCCGACGGGATTAAGACCGGTGAGTTTATTCATGAAGAGATTACTGAAGATCAATTGGTTCTGTCCTCGTATAAAGGCCATGGGACAAATAAAGTGGAAAAGGAGAATGAATAATGGGAAAGACAGGAGTTAAAAAAGGCGGAAACAGTAATTGGGTTATGACCTTGTTAAAAGGAAGAACCCTATTGATATTAGCACTGCTGATCATATTTTTCGGGATTGCTTCACCGAACTTCCTGACCGTCAATACCGGTCTAACGATTGCTAAGCACGTTGCGCTGTATGGAATTATGGGAATCGGTATGACCTATGTTATCATCACCGGGGGGATCGATCTTTCGGTGGGAGCAGTGGCCGGTCTGGCCGGTATGATCGCAGGCGGGCTGATCAATGAAGGATTGACCATTACCCCATTGGGGATTACTATTTATTTCGGTGTACCGTGGGTTATTCTGATTTCAGCGGCGGCAGGTGTGCTGGTCGGCTGGCTGAACGGACTGATCATTACCAGATTTAATGTGGCGCCGTTCATTACTACATTAGGAACCATGAACATCGCCCGCGGGCTGGCTAACTTAAGATCAAGCGGAGCGACCTTTTCCAATATCGTCGGCAAAGAAGGCTTGGGAAATACAGGTTTCAATTACTTAGGCAAAAGTGTTGCCGGTATACCGGCCGGAGTCATCATTCTCGTAATCATCGCGATTGCGGCTATGTGCCTGCTCAAGTATACACCCTTTGGCTGGCATATTCTGGCTATCGGCGGAAATGCCAGGGCGGCAAAGCTTTCCGGGATCAAAGTAGAGAAGAATACGACTTTTGTGTATATGTTCTCCGGTTTTTGTTCAGCTATCGTCGGGATGATCGCTGCTGCGCAGCTCGTTGCATCCCATCCGGCGACTGGTGAAGGCTGGGAGATGAATGCGATCTCGGCTGCCGTACTGGGCGGGACTTCCATGTCCGGAGGTATTGGTACGGTCGGAGGAACTATTATCGGTGCTTTTATCATTGGGGTGATCAATGATGGTATGACCATGTGTGGAGTATCTGAATTCTGGCAGAAAGTAATCAAAGGGATCGTAGTCATTGCAGCGGTTATCGTTGATCAGTTCCAGCGGAGTCTGCAGGCTAAAATGGCTTTGCAGGCACGCAATGAAAGCAAATAGCAGGTGATAATATGAAGAAATATGGGATCATCAATGTCCAGCTGGCCGGTTATATAGCGGGCCTGGGGCATAAAGATTTATTCATGGTGGGGGATGCCGGGATGCCGGTTCCCAAAGATGTACCTATCGTAGATCTTGCTCTGTGCGGCGGTGTGCCGACCTTTGTCCAGGTAATGGATGCCATTTGCGATGAGGTGGAGATAGAAGGTTATACCATTGCCGGGGAAATTGCCGTAAGCAATGAGCCGTTATTAAACTACATCAGGGAAAAGCTTAAGGCCGCCAAAGAGGAAATGATTGGGCATGATGAACTGAAAAAGCGGTCCCATCGTGTAAAATTTGCAGTGCGGACCGGTGAATTTACACCCTATCCGAATATCATCATCAAAGCCGGAGTGGCTTTTAAACCACTGATCCCTGCCGTTTAGCGGGGAACAGTGGTTTTTTTGCGAATGATATCCCAAAATTTATGAAAAAGAAAAGCACCGAACAGAACAGCAGAAATATAGCATAGGATTCCGAAGGCATTTCCAATCCTGCCGGCGATAATCCCAAATATTGACTGGGTCATATTGTAATAAGGACTGATGTAAAACATATTGACGGGACCATAAGGATTAAAGATAACGTTAAATCCTGTTGCCACCATACATCCGGCAGTGAAGATCAGGGAACCTTTCCAAAATCCGCACGACGAATAGTCCGCCTGTCCGGATAATCCGGCGGTAATGCCCAGGCCAACCAGCAGAAAATGCCACAAAAATGAATGAATAGTAAGCGGCAGATAAGGATAGAACATACCGCTGGTATCAAAGAATACAAAGATTCCGCAAAGCAGCGAATAATCCATTAAAAATGTATATATAATACTACGTACTTTGCGCTTGTGTGTAAGTGGCAGACATATTAATAAGTACATTGGAATACTGCATAGCTGGAATGGGAAGTACCACCAGTCATACGTGCCGTTATTTACCACAAAGGTCAGACAGTACTGCTTCCAGATTTCACTGACCAGCATGACAATTCCGGTTATAAAGAGAATCTTATCAATTTTTTGTTTCATAGTACTGCTCCGTATCTGTTTTGTGATATAATGTGAACAGTTAGCGAGGTGTTTCCGGGCTTACCAAGGACATATCAACCTAAAACAAGATTAACCCGCCGGGAAATAGAATGCAAGCGGGTGGAAAGTATTTGGAGGTATTATATGCAGAATTTTAATTTTTATTCCCCAACCTACTTTTGCTTTGGCAAAAATACCGAAGAAAAAGCCGGCAAACTGGTAAAACGTTTTGGCGGCAGCAAAGTGCTGCTCCACTACGGCGGCGGTTCGGTAAAGCGCAGCGGTATATTTGACCGGGTAGCGGTGTCGCTTGCTGAAGCTGGTATCGAATATGTTGAATTGGGCGGAGTCAAGCCAAATCCACGCAGCGGACTGGTCTATCAGGGAATTGAGCTGTGCCGTAAAGAGGGCGTTGATTTTATCTTGGCGGTGGGCGGCGGCAGTGCCATTGACTCATCTAAAGCCATTGCCGCAGGTGCTGTCTATGATGGTGATTTCTGGGATTATTATGCGAAAGGTATCCCGGTCCGGGAAGCGCTGCCGTTAGGAACGGTGCTGACCATTGCGGCCGCCGGCAGTGAAGGTTCAGGGGATTCGGTTATTACGCAGGAAGACGGAATGCTGAAATGGGGTGCTTCCGGAGATGGCCTGCGGCCGCAATTTTCCATCCTGAATCCGGAGAGCACATGCACTTTACCGGCATATCAGACAGCATGCGGAATTACTGATATTATGGCGCATGTGTGTGAGCGCTATTTTACCAATACCAAAGATGTAGAGATTACCGACCGGTTATGTGAAGGTATTCTCAAAACGATGATTGCCGAAGCGCCGAAAGTAATTACAGATCCTAATGATTATGAGGCACGGGCCAATATCATGTGGGCCGGAATGGCAGCTCATAATAATATCTGCGGCGTTGGCCGGGAGCAGGACTGGAGCAGCCATGGGCTGGAACATGAACTTTCCTCGCTGTATGATGTGGCTCATGGAGCGGGACTGGCGGTGATCATGCCGGCATGGATGACCTACGTCATGCAGCATGATGTGAATCGCTTTGCTCAATTTGCTGTCCGGGTATGGGGCTGTGAAATGAATTTTGCCGATCCGGAAGTGACGGCCTTAGAAGGTATTACACGCTTTCGTTCGTTCCTGAAATCAATTGGCATGCCGGGAAGCTTCGATGAGATCGGCGCAAAAGAAGAAGATATTCCGCAGTTGGTGGAACATCTGGGTGTTACCGATGAGAGTCCGATTGGCGGTTTTATGAAACTGGGACCGAAGGACTGTGAAGCGATTTATCGTTTGGCGGTAAGGTAAGGATGATCCGGACCGGAATTGTAAATGTCAGCCCCTTGTTGGATGACAAAATATATCAGAAATATTATGCAAAGGTACCCAGGTGGCGGCAGGAAAAAGCCGGCCGCCTGAGGAATCCGGCCGATCAGGCACTCAGTATAGGTGTCTGGACCTTGTATGAGATGCTCAGAAATGAGTGGAATGTATCGGAAAAGGCGGCCTATAATCTGTCACATTCCGGAGAATATGCTTTATGTTCTATAGATACGACAGAAGCGAACGACGTCAGAGTAGGCTGTGATATTGAAAAACCGGGGGGAACCCGGGAACAGATCGCCGGACGTTTTTTTACTGCTGCGGAATATGCGTATATTAAAGATGCGGAAAATGAAGCAGAAAAAAATATCAGGTTCTATCGCTTATGGGTGTTAAAAGAAAGTTATGTGAAGGCAGTAGGAAGAGGTATGGGCCTTGGCCTTCATAACTTTGAAATCGGATTTACCGCAGAAAACATCCCTTTCCTGCGTAAAGATCCGATCGGTGAAAAGCAAAAATATTACTTCAAAGAATATCAATATGACCCGGAAGTCGGGCGGATAGCCGTTTGTTCCACTTGCCCTGCCTTTGCAGGGGAAATTTTCATCGAAACATTCTCATGAAGTTGACGAATAAACCTTCTTTTCACAGCTTGTTTCACCCAACACATTTTGGTATCGATAGATACTTAATATCAGGCCCAACAGCACATACATCACTAATGTATAAGTTTTACCATGGGAAAAGAACGGTAATGTGCCATCAGTTACCGGCAGAATGGTTAAGTTGTATGCTATATGCAATAAGCCTTGCAATAAAAGTACACTGGCACAGGATGTTCCCATTAGCATGCCCAGTTGGTTTTTCTGCTTCAGCGACAGGTGGAAAAAGCGGATAAAAAGAATTATCAGTGCCGCTATCGTTATAGCTCCGACTATAATTCCCAGATATGCAAAAATCCACGTCAACACAAATGTGCTGGAAAAGTCGGGCAGACTCAGTGTTTTATCAAATGAAGAATTAGCTGTCGTTTGGCCGATTATCTGGCTTCCACCCAAAAGATCCCGCAGGATATTAATCTGGTATGATTCGGAACTTGATGTATCGACTAACGCTCGTAAACGTGCCACATGATATTCGCTACCGGCCAGCAGGATCATCAGCATAAATAATACCGGAAAACCAATCATTCCGCTTACTAACTGGATTAGCGTCCTTTTTCGGGGAACACGAAACCACCCCTTAAAAACAGCAATAAATAAGGTGATGAAATTGCTGGTAATCAAAATCAGCGCGGTACTTTGACTAGGGATTGAAATAGCCAACAGTATCGGCGGCACGATTAATAAAAAACTCTTAATAATGGCGCGATGCCCTTCTCCGCGAAAGTGGTATATAGTTGCTGCATATAGAGGGATTGTCAGGAGTAACATCGGGCTGATCATTATACTAAATCCCATAAGATAAATCGCCATCATTTTGCCATTTATCATAACTCCAAAAAGCTGTCCCCCAACAAATAATCCAAGCAATATAATTGTCATTAAAATGACTGCATGCTTACTGATTCTGGAGTAGTCCAGATAGCAGATTCCCATCATCAGTGCTAACCCGGTGATTGTAACAATCACCTGATCCATAATCGAATAGGGATGTTCGGATGCCTGGCTAATCAGTTGCTGTACCACCAAACCGAAAATGCTTAATATTACAATAATGGCAATCATTCTCCAGGCCATCTGCGGCCGATGAATACGATCAAGCTCAATACCCGTTTCGACAGGATCTCCCATGTCTGCAACCGCTTCCTGCTCAGCGCTTCTGCAGTCACGACCGGCACTGAGATAGGATAATGTCTGATCCTCGATGTGATGCTCAATTTCTTTGACTACTGGTGGAATCGCCTTCTTACAGCGAATCTGCTCGCTCACCATCTGTAAATACTTTTCTTTTGTCATACAGTACCTCCCAATAACAGTACTTCTGCAACTGCCTCAGTGTATTGCTGCCAAGCCTCTTTTTTTTGCTCAAATACCTTTTTGCCGGATTTTGTTATGCTATAATATTTTCGGCTTTTTCCGGCCACCTCCTTCTCATAGGATGACAATAACTTCTTTTCTTCCAATCCATGCAATAATGGATAAAGCGTACCCACTTTTAACTCAAAGACATTTTGCGAACGCTCACGTAAAGTGTCAATCATCTCATAACCATACATATCTCTTTCTGTCAGCAACCGCATAACTAATAGCGTAGTATTTCCTGAAATTAAGCTCCTGTCCATCTTGTCTCCTCCTTATATATCGAGTATAGATATATCGAAAATCGATATATAAGGATTATATATTGGGTGCCGATATATGTCAATACTTTATAGTATTTATTTATAAAAAATAAAAATGCCGGAACGCTTGTAAATAGGATAGTCTTAGAGTAAAATAAAAAAATATAGCACGAATGAAAATATATCTGTATAAACTGGAAATATAACGTTAACCAATTTAGAAGGGAGAAATGAATGAGTAAAAAGAATGTAGTAGTCTTATTTGGAGGACAGTCATCGGAACATGAAGTATCCTGTATGTCGGCGCAGACGATCATCAAGCATATTGACACCGAAAAATATCATGTGACCATGGTGGGAATTACCAAGCAGGGCAAGTGGGTGCTGGTGAATACGGTTGAAAAGATTGCCGATGACAGCTGGCGGGAAGATGCAGACGAAGTGGTGCTTTCGGCCAATGCGGAGAAAAAGGAACTGATTGTTTTAACCGGTGATTTCTATAACTCCATCAAGGTGGATGTCGTATTTCCCGTATTGCACGGACTTTACGGCGAAGACGGAACGGTACAGGGATTGCTGGAGCTGGCTCAGATCCCGTATGTGGGATGCAATGTATTATCTTCGGCAGTATCGATGGATAAATTATATACTAAAATTATTGCCGATGACCTGGGGGTACGTCAGGCTAAATATGTGGGAATCATAAGAAGCGAGTTGAAGGATATGGAAAAGGTTGTCGCGAAGGCAGAGCAGGAACTTACATATCCGATGTTCGTTAAACCGTCCTGCGCCGGATCTTCCTGCGGTGTCAGTAAGGCGGAGAACCGCAGTGAGCTGGAGAAAGCGCTGCTGCTGGCGGCTGAGCATGACCGTAAGGTGTTGATCGAAGAAGCGGTCGTCGGTCGTGAGATTGAATGCGCAGTATTAGGCGGAGAAGATGTGGAAGCTTCAGGAGTGGGTGAAATCCTGCCGGCATCAGAAAATGAATTCTACGATTATGATGCTAAATATAACAGCGCCGATTCAAAAACGGTGGTCGATCCGGAAATGCCTGAAGAAGTAGTGGAGCAGATCCGTGAATATGCTGTTAAGATATTTAAAGCAGTAGATGGCTTCGGCCTCTCACGGGTGGACTTTTTTGTGGAGAAAGATACCAACCAGGTAGTGTTCAATGAGATCAACACCCTACCCGGATTTACGGTCATCAGTATGTATCCAATGCTGTGGGAAGCGCGGGGAGTGGATAAAAAGCAATTAGTGGGCCGCTTGATCGAGCTCGCGTATACCCGTTGATTATCTGCCGCTGCAATTTGAACAATATAAATGTGATAGCTGCATCAGTCATATGGTTGATGCAGTTTTGTGTATATGTAGATAAAAAGTTGATAAATAATTTATATAATCTTATGGAAGACAGCAGCCAAGCGGATACTTGGAATCCGCTGTGAGTTATAAAGGGGTGAGAATTATGAAAAAAATACTGATCGTAGATGACGAACCGGATATCCGGGACATGCTTTCTGATATACTGACTGTGAAGGGATATGAAGTATTAAAAGCATCGGGAGGAGAAGAAGCGATCCTGTATTCGGCACAAAATCCGGATCTGATCATTCTCGATGTTAATATGCCTGATATCAATGGGATAGCCGTATGCCAGACCATCCGTAATTACATTAGCTGCCCGATCATATTTCTGACGGCCAGGATTGAGGACCGCGATAAGGTTGCCGGATTTCAGGCCGGTGGCGATGACTATATAACGAAGCCGTTTGGCACCGAGGAATTGCTGGTTCGGGTGGATGCTCATCTGCGGAGAGAAGAGCGGACCAGGGGGACATCTAAGATTAAATTCACCGGAGACTTTGTAATCGACTATAAAGAACGAACCATATATAAATCCGAGGAAAAGATTTCATTAGCCAAAAAGGAATTTGATATTATTGAACTTTTGAGTCTGAATGCCGGCCAGGTATTTGATAAAGAGCGGATCTATGAGTCGGTATGGGGATATGACAGTGACGGTGACAGTTCAGTGGTTGCGGAACACATTAGGCGGATCCGGGTGAAACTGGCGGCAGCAGAGGCGGAAAATAAGATTGAGACCGTATGGGGAGTGGGATATAAATGGGTGAAGTAAAAAAATATCCATGGTATGACAGAATCTCCATGAAGCGGGCTTTTGCCGTGGTAATTATCGGTGTGTGCGCAGTAATAGCACTGGCCTCACTGGCGGTCATCGCGGTCATGCTGTCACAGAAAGAGTCGATCCGGAGACAATATGATGCTTATTTTACCGAAGTGCAGTTAGATCAGGGGGTAATCTTTGAGTATCAGAACAAGGAGATACCGGGGTTAAACGGATTAATTTATAGTGAGACGGTATTGGTGATTGCCGTGCTGATTATCATAGTGGTGCTCCTAACCGCAGCTGTCGGTGAAATGGTATATTATAACTGGAAGATCAGGCGTCCTATGGAGATTCTATCCACTGCTGCCGAAAGGATGGCAGAGAATGACCTGGGTTTTGTAGTGGAACATAAAACCCGGGATGAATTTGGTCAATTGTGTACTTCTTTTGAGAGAATGAGACAATCTCTGGAATATACCAACCGCAAATTATGGTATGCGGCCGAAGAGAGTAAGAGGTTAAACGCGGCCTTTGCACATGATCTGAGGACACCTCTTACCGTACTGCGGGGGTATGGCGAACTGGTCGGGAGCGGTATGGAATCACCGCAGATAAATAAAGAGAAGATGACTTCTGTGGTCGCAGCTATGAATCGGCAGGTGCGGCGTTTGGAGAAATATATAACCGGAATGAGTGATATCCAGCGGTTAGAGGAGATCAGCATTATGAAAAAGGAGTATTCTCTGCTGGATGTGGGTGAAGAACTGAAAACCTATGCTCAGATGTTAGTAAAAGAAGACGGCCTGGTTTTCGAAATGCCGGACAGAGAGCAGACGATATGGGCAGACATGAAATTGGTAGCGGAGGTATTTGGCAATCTGCTGTCCAATGCCCGGCGTTATGCCAAATCGGAAGTCAGCGTGCGGATTTCCTGTAAAGAGGAAGATCTGGCGGTTATTGTCGCGGATGATGGCGGCGGATTTCCCGAAACTGCTTTAGAAAAGGCCGCCCTGCCTTATTACCGGGCGGTAAAGGAACAAAATGAGCATCTGGGACTGGGGCTTTATATTAGTAATCTGCTGTGTGAAAAACATGGTGGGAAATTGGTAGTATCCAATCGTAAAAGCGGTGGTGCGGAAGTTATGGCAATTTTTTTGATAAAGTAGATAAATAGTTGAAAATTATTGATTACACTCTTCTTAGACTATGATAAGGAGAGTGTTTTATTATGAAAGAAAAGATTAAAATAACAAATCTGACTCAACGGTATGGTAAAAAGATAGCTCTGAAGGATGTGTCGTTGGAAATAGAAACCGGGTTATACGGACTGCTCGGAAGAAACGGAGCCGGAAAAACCACCCTGATGCGGACGATGGCCGGGCTGCTTCCGGTCAATGCGGGGGAAATTGATATATGCGGTGTTCCGGTCAGTAATATACCGGAGGTGCGCAAGCTGATCGGTTATCTGCCGCAGGAGTTTTCGCTTTATCCGAACATGAAAGTGGAAGAAGTATTGGATTATATCGGTGTATTATCTGATCTGTCCAGGCCAGTGCGCCAGGACCGGATTGATGAACTACTGGAAAAGGTGAATCTGCAGCAGCATCGCCGGAAAAAAGTAAAGTCTCTTTCGGGTGGTATGAAACGGCGGCTGGGGATGGCACAGGCCCTTCTGCATAACCCGCAGGTATTAATTGCTGATGAGCCGACGGTGGGACTGGATCCGGAGGAAAGGGTCCGCCTCAGGAACCTTCTGGCTGATGAAGCAAAAGATAAAATCGTGATCTTGTCCACCCATATTGTCGAGGATATTGATGCTGTGTGCGAAAATACCGCTATATTGGACGATGGCCATCTGGTTTATAACGGAACGATAGCCGCACTGATACAGATGACCAATACGACTGGAATTGAAGACGCATACCTGAAGGCAGTTCACAGCAGGGAGGTGTTTTGAGATGCTATTAAAAGAAGGAAAGAAAGTGCTAATGAGCATACCGTTTCTGATATTTGTAATTGTTATGGTTATAGATTATCAGACTCAATATAGTTCGGCGCTCTGTCAAAAAATAGAAGAGCCGCAGCCGGGGCAGGAAGAGTATCCTATTTATGGATTCACTGATAGCGGAGACACCGAGATGATCATGCAGGGAGCAATTGAGACGCTGATCGGCGAATATAGCGCAAACGCATACAGCAGCTATCCGTTTGGGTTTTACAAAGAGGTCCGGCTAAATGATAATGAGAAGGCCGAAATGGGTGATATATTAGCGGCTTTAACCGGTTATACGGCGGAGGAGATTGTCAATACCGCATTTAAAATTCCCTATATGACACAAGATGAAGAAACCGGCGCTCTTGTATCGGTGATACCTGATACGGGAGAAGAGATCCCGGTAGTCTCAGAACATGTCAGCTATCAGGAATTTCAGCAGTTAATGGGGCAGGCGTCTGATCTGGTGGGCGGAGGTTCTTCTTATTCAGTCGATAATCTGGCGGCTATGGGCAGCCGGCCGTTAAATTATGAAGAAGCGGATGAAGTTTATCAGCAGTTGAGAGCCAGCGGATATTCAGGAGGATATGCCAGGCTTTTATGTGACTATCTCTGCATATTTTCCGGGCTGCTTCCGGTATTTATCGCAATTGCGATATGGCTGCGCGACCGCAGTGCCAAAATGCGGGATATTGTCTGGACCAGAAAAATATCTTCGATCCGGCTTACCTTTGCCAGATATGGGATGATTGTTCTGCTTTGTTCGGCCGTCGTATTGATCATTGCAGGGATAGCGGCTTTGGGACTGATGAAATTGTATCCGGGTGAGGTTTCGGGTGTGTTTGAATTTTTCCGGCTTACTGCTATCTGGGTGATTCCATCGATCATGGCTTCAGCCGCCATCGGTGCATTTTTTACCGAGCTGACCGATACTCCGGCAGGGATTCTCTTTATGCTGGGATACTGGTATTTTAGTATTGGTACAACATCGTTGACGATGGGCGGATTGAAATGGCTGACCTTCATGCCGCGACATAATACAGAATTTATGGTTGAAGAATTTGCGGCGAATTATTCTAAGTTTCTGGTAAATAGAGTATTGTTTGTGGTTGCCAGTATTGCGCTTGTATTTATTACAGCATTTATTTTGGAGAGAAAGAGAAGAGGAAGGTGGTTTAGTCTTGATAAAATTAGCATACGTCGTAAGAAAAAATCTGAAATTTGAGATGTTTGTACACTTTATGATCGCGATAGCTCTGTGCCTGTTGGCACCGGTAGTATTCGGTCTGAATAATTTGGACCGGCAGATGGCGGTGTTTCCGTTGGAGCAGATTATCATCTTAACAGGGGTTGTGATTATGGTTCCGATATTTCTGCCGGAACAGGAGCGGACGGTTTTTGACGTCATGTATACAAAACAGACCGCGCCGGTTTATGTTTATGCTGTCCGGGCGGTATATTCTACCGTGACCGTTTTTTTGATACCGGCGGTGTTTACGTGGGGAATGTATCTGCTCAGATCAGAAGTGAGTATAAATCATTATCTGGGAACGGTATCATCGGCATTGTTTTTAGGCGGGATTGGAGCACTGATTTTTGCAATTACAAATAATATCGCAGCTTCTTATATGCTGCCGGTAATCTATTATGTAGTCTGCATGGTATGGACCGGTTTGAAAGCGTTCGATGTAATGATGATGTCTCATGGGATCATCAACGGCAAACCATATCAGATGGCAGCCGGAGTATTACTGATGGCAGCAGCAGTTGGTGTTGGCAGTACAAGGAGAAAGCTTTTCTAACTTATTGGTCAAAGAGTTTAATAAAATTTTTGTGATCTTTGCGGTGGGTATAACCGCAGGAAAGGTAAAATTTATGGGCATCATGACGGTTGAATCCGGATACCAGACGTACACCGGAACTGCCGTCTTCCTTTGCCCAGTTTTCCACTGTCTGCAGCAGGGCGCGGCCGATGCCGCGGCCTCTTTGTGCTTCATCGACTGCGAGGGCAAGGATATTCTTTAAAGATTCATTGTAGATACATTCATAATCACTGCTGTGTACATAACCGACGACACGGCTATTTAATAAGGCGACGTAAATCTTGTCCCTTTTAGTGGTGAGAATGGTATGCAGACGGATTCTGGTCTTTTCTAACGGATAGTCGTAGCCAAAGGCATACTTATTTAATAAATAGATAGCTTCCGCATCATTATCACGGGCAGCCCTGATAGCTAGTTCTATTTTCATATGGTTAGGCAACTCCTTTTGAGGATATTGATTATACTATTAAGAATACCGCATATGATCCGAACTATCAATCACAATCATCCTAATTACCGCTTTCTGCGGCAATTGTCTTTGAGGAAGCCCAGCCTTCCGCCTTTTCGTTCTTGCTGCTTTTGATAAATATCAGGGAAAGCAGGCAATGGCAGGTTTCACCGCATAAAAATGCCAGATAGATACCAATGGTACCGAAAAGGGGCGGCAGCACCAGTAAAAATAACTGGATGAATCCGATACATCGCAAAAATGAGAGAAGTATGGATGATTTACTCTGCTCTGTTACCTGAAAATATAAAATATTCAACAATGTTATACCGACCGGGAAAAAGGCCAGGAAATAATACTTCATCATATTTGCTGCCATATCTGTAAGTTCCGGACTGTCCGGCATGAAAATGGCAGCCAGACTTCCTCCTTTAAAAAATATCACAATGTAAATAACCGTTATCAGAATAGCAGCGGTACGGACTGCAAGGTTTCGCACTGCTTTCACGATTTTTATTTCACCGCGGCCATACCGGAAGCTCATGACCGGCTGTGCCCCCTGGGTAAGACCGATCAGAACCATGTTAAACATTGAGCAGATATACATGACTATACTGTAGTACGAAACACCTGTTGCACCGGCATGGGCCATCAGGACAAGATTAAAGCTGTACGCTGCTGCCGATTGACTGAATTCCATCAAGAATGAAGGGATACCGCTGAAGAGGATTTTTTTCAGATCATTACGGCTCCAGTGTACTTTGGTAAAGCGCAATACTCGTTTCTTCTGCAAAAAGTGGATCATGAATATTGCTACAGATACAGTTTGCCCGATACCGGTTGCAATAGCGGCTCCGGCGATTCCCATTTGGAACTCCATGATAAACAGATAATCCAAAACAATGTTTACAGCAGTTCCGGTCAGAGTACCAACCAATTCGCGCCGCGGAGCATTGTCATTGCGGATAAAGATACTCAGGCCCAGTCCCGGCAGATAGATAATGTTGAACAGGGCAATCCACCAGATATAATCCTGAGCATAAGGAAGAAATGCATCATCTGCTCCTAATAACCGGCATACGGTTGGAGTGAAGATAAGCACAAGGACGTTCAGAACGATGCTGATTCCCATCGTTAAATACAGGCACTGTAAAAAGAAATTGTTAGCTGCTTTATCATCTCCCCGTCCCCTGCTGACCGAAAAGTGATTAGCACCTCCGATGGCGATGAGCATGGTGATAGCGATTTGAAGCATTATGAAAGGATAGGCGATATTGATCGCCCCCAGGGCTGTTTCGCCGACACCGCGTCCGACGAAAACACCATCTACGATATTATATAGTGATGAAACCACCATACCAATGACAGCAGGGATGGCATATCCGGCGAATTCTCTGTGAATGCTTCCATTTTTCATAGTTGCTTCAGACATAAAAAAAGTACCTCCTCGGTACGATGCTGCCCATGAATAAAAAAAGGATAATCGAATCCTTCAATGCAATGGGCATACCATCGTAAAGAATTATCCGCTTATCCAGTATATTTTTAATATACCCTCCGCGTTAAAAGGGATTATAGCAGAACAAAATTTCAATGTCAACTTTGATTAAGAGGAAAATAACGGTGTGGATAAATAACGTTCACCGGTATCGGGCAGAATTACGACGATGCTTTTACCGGCGTTTTCTTCTCTTGCAGCAAGTTGGATTGCAGCATAGAGGGCAGCGCCGGAAGAGATTCCGGCCAGAATACCTTCCTTAGTACTTAGCAGACGGCCGGTTTCGAAGGCCTGATCATTTGTGACAGGGATGACTTCATCATAAATGCCGGTGTTTAGAGTATCCGGTATGAAACCAGCCCCAATGCCCTGGATTTTATGAGGGCTGGGGGAACCTCCTGACAGGACTGGGGAATCGGCCGGTTCGGCAGCGATAATCTTGATATCCGGATTCTTGGATTTCAGATACTCACCAGTACCAGTGATCGTCCCGCCGGTGCCGACACCAGCAATCAGTATATCAACTGCGCCATCAGTATCTTCCCAGATTTCCGGACCGGTTGTTTCGCGGTGAGCTTTGGGATTTGCCGGGTTAAAGAACTGTCCTGGTATAAAACTGCCGGAAATATAGGTTTTTAATTCCTCAGCTTTTTCGATAGCGCCTTTCATTCCTTTTGTACCTTCGGTCAGGACCAGTTCGGCCCCGTATCCAGCCATGATCCTGCGCCGTTCTACCGACATTGTCTCCGGCATTACCAGAATCAGGCGGTACCCTCTGACCGCTGAGATCGCAGCCAGACCGATGCCGGTATTTCCTGAGGTCGGTTCGATGATGGTACCTCCGGTAGCCAATTGTCCGCTGATTTCTGCATCATTGATCATGGCCAGAGCCGCCCGGTCTTTTACCGAGCCGGATGGATTAAAGGATTCGGCTTTCGCGATTATTTTTGCCTGAAGTTTCTCAGTCTTTTTAATATTGGTGAGCTCCAGTAAAGGGGTTTTACCGATTAGTTGTGTAATGGATGTATATATATTTGACATAATATTATATCTTCTTTCTTTAATTTTTTATTTTACAGCTTCAAATCCGAGTCTTAAATCTTCGATAATATCATCGATGTGTTCTGTACCAATGGAAAGCCGGACCATATTGGGCTTAACGCCGCCAGCCAGCAATTCCTTTTCCGATAACTGCGAATGAGTAGTGGAAGCCGGATGAATGACCAGCGATTTGACATCTGCCACATTTGCCAGCAGGGAAAATAATTGCAGGCTTTCGGTAAATTTTCTGGCTTTGTGAATATCCCCTTTTATTTCAAAGGTAAAGATTGAGGCACCACCGTTCGGGAAGTACTGTTCATAGAGTTCCTTTTCCCGGCCGTCAGCGAGAGAGGGATGATTGACCTTCTCCACCTGAGGATGGATTTTCAGATATTCTACCACCTTTAAAGCGTTTTCAACATGACGTTCCACCCGCAGCGAGAGGGTTTCAAGCCCCTGCAGAAGCTGAAATGAATTAAAAGGGGAGATGACAGCTCCCTGATCGCGCATTAGAGTACACCTGATCTTTGTAATATAAGCCGCATTGCCACATGCCTCGGCAAAAATAATGCCATGGTAAGAAGGATTGGGTTTTGATAAGCCCGGGAATTTATCATTCCGGGTCCAGTCAAACCGGCCGGCATCGATGATCACACCGCCCATTACAGTTCCATGACCGCCGATGAACTTGGTTGCCGAATGTACTACAACATCAACGCCGTATTCGATCGGACGAAGCAGGTAAGGTGTCGCAAAGGTGCTGTCTACTATAAACGGGATACCGTGTTTATGAGCGATGTCGGCGATCGCCTGCAGGTCGATCAGATCAGAATTGGGATTTCCGAGGGATTCACCATAAATTAATTTGGTGTTTTCCTGTATTGCCGCTTCAAAATTTGATGGTTGGGAAGGGTCTGCAAAAGTGGTGTCAATTCCCTGATCACGCAGGGTATTGGCGAACAGGTTGTAAGTTCCGCCATAGAGATTGGAAGCCGATACGATATGATCACCGGCCAGGGCGATATTCTGGATCGCGTAGGTAATAGCAGACGAACCGGAAGCGGTTGCCAGAGCGCCAACACCGCCTTCCAGGGAGGCAATCCGCTTCTCGAATACATCGGAGGTGGGATTCATCAGCCGGGTGTAAATATTTCCGCCTTCACTCAGGGAAAACCGGCCGGCCGCCTGAGCAGAATCCCGGAAGACATAAGAAGTGGTCGCATAGATCGGTACTGCCCGCGCATCGGTTGCGGGATCAGCAAGTTCCTGTCCTACGTGTAATTGTAATGTTTCAAATTTGTAATTTCGTTTAGTCATTTTCATTTTTCCTTTCCAATAATTAAAAAACCCGGGTATGTCATAGCCGACACTCCCGGGCAAATACTCTTAAGCGCTTTAACAGTGGTATTGTAGAATGCTTATACGTTCAGTAAAGTACTATAACAACACCCGCGCATAAAAATAGCCCGTGAGTTAAGCATTCGACAGCAGCAGTTTTCTCTTACGAATAATTTTTTCATAATTAAGTACCTCCTGTTTATAAACCTACTAAAATGATAGGTATTAATGAGATTATAAACACTATAACTTACTATGTCAATAGGTTTTTGAAAGTTATACATTTCCGTTTACCAGATCTTCCAGTGTTACAGACTGCAGATATGCGTGTATGGTGTGATCTAACCTGGCCCACATAGGCAGTGTCTTACAGTTGTCTTTTAGCAGACAGGTATTATCTTTGCTTTTCAGACAGTGTACAGGTGCCAGAGGACCGTCGCACAGAGCGATGATATCAGCGGCTGTATATTCACGAGGAGACCGGGCCAGCTTATATCCTCCGCCTTTGCCCCGGACCCCCTGGACCAGGCCGGCTTTACTTAAGATAGCGATAATGCTTTCCAGATATTTCTCCGATATCTGCTGCCGCTTTGCAATCTCCTTTAGCGGTATGAAATTATCTTCCGGATGTTCGGCCAGGTCGATCATTACCCGGAGAGCATATCTTCCTTTCGTTGAGATTAACATTTTGTGCCTCCTCCCTGTTTGAATTCTAAATCCATCATACTAGGCCTGTACATAATTTGCAATCAGCAGGGGGTAATCCCCGGCAAGAAAAAGAAATCTGATGTGGCAGAGGAGAGCCGTTTTGCTTATAAGGATATTGAAAGTAATCATTTCCTCCGGCTATGTTTTATATACTGTATTGCAGTGTTAATTTACACTGCAATACAGTATATAAAACATAGTAGGAGGAATTAACATGCAAAAGATCATGGAAATAAACTCCGCACTCAACGGCTTTGTGTGGGGCCCGGTCATGCTGATCTTTATGGTAAGTGTGGGTATTTATTTTACGGTTCGTTTGAAATTATTTCAGATCATTAAGATTAGATACTGGATGAAGAACACCATCGGCCTGCTGTTTAAAGGCAGGAAAAAAGCCGGTAAGGGATCGATAACTCCCTTCCAGGCATTTACAACGGCGATGGCTGCGACCGCTGGAACCGGTAATCTGGTCGGTGTGTCGACAGCGATCATCGCCGGCGGTCCGGGTGCAGTATTCTGGATGTGGATATCCGGGTTTTTCGGCATGATGACTAAGTATGCCGAGATATTGCTGGCTGTGCATTTCCGTAAGCGCAACAGCCAGGGGGAATGGGTCGGCGGACCAATGTATTATATCACCGCCGGGCTTGGCCGGAAATGTAACTGGCTGGCTGTTTTATTTGCTGTTTTCGGATCCCTCTGTGCATTTGGTATTGGTAATATGACGCAGATCAATTCGATCGTTGGAACAACCGGGACCCTGCTCGTAGATATGCACCTGATATCGGGAGGCGCAGCCGGCGGGTATTCAACTTTTAAGTTTATCTTTGGAATCATTCTGGCAATTCTGGTGGCACTGGTGTTGTTTGGCGGCCTTGAGAGGATTGCGAATGTGACTGAGCTGCTGGTACCGTTTATTGGCATCGCCTGCATTTTAGGCTGCGTCGCAGCAATTTACATAAAACGGGAAAATCTGCCGGCTGTGATGACCATGATTTTTGACGGAGCGTTCCGCATGAAAGCAGCAACGGGCGGAATTTGCGGATATACGATTGCTCGGGCGATTCGGTTTGGGGTTGCCAGAGGGGTGTTTACGAATGAAGCCGGGCTGGGTTCTGCACCAATTGCCCATGCGGCAGCAGACACCGAACACCCGGCCAGGCAGGGGATGTGGGGGTGTTTTGAAGTGTTTGCCGATACACTGGTTATGTGTACACTGTCGGCGCTGGTGGTATTGACATCAGGAGTTTACCATGGAACGGATACGGCATTAGATGGTTCTCAGTTAATCAGTGCTGCGTTCAAAGCTTCCTTTGGTGTCGGTGGTTCCGTATTTCTGGCCTTTTCAATATTGATCTTTGCCTACTGTACCTGCCTGAGCTGGTCGCTTTATGGACTGCGCTGCTTTGAATTCCTGACCAATGGCCGCGGCGGAAGCATATATCAGGGTATTTATTGCGGAATTGTGGTAATTGCTGCAATCATGCAGCTGAACCTGGTGTGGGATATATCCGATACTCTGAACGGGCTGATGGCAATACCTAACCTGATTGCTCTGATGGGGCTGTCGCCGATAGTGCTGAAATTGACGAAAGACTACTTTGCAAAAGGTTAAAAGGCCGGGGCTGCCGCCTATTTGTGCGGCAACCCCGGCCTTCGGAATGTCTTTACTCAGAACCAAACAGTCCTTTGAACCAATCCCCGATACCGCTGAAAAACTCTTTAATGCTATTCCAGATACCTTCTGTATCGACACTGATGGTTCCCAATTTTTCGCTGATTTCATCTAATCTGTCCTGAACACCGCTTAAGTCAATCTGATCATAGGAACGAACCAAAGAAAGCAATTTTGCCAGCTGCTCTTCAGTCAGGGTGATTTTATTGGCTTCGGCTATTTCAGAGATGGTTTCGGTTGCTTCGGCGTCTTCCATCCCGTTGATCTCATCGGCCTGGCGTTTGATCTCATTTACAATACCGGCAGCTTCTTCGGAACCGATCTCATCAGATAATTCACCGGTCGTAACCAGCTCTTCGGTAGCAACATCCTTTGCTGCGGCATCCAGTTCTTCACCCATTTCATTTTCATAAGCCATGTAGATGCCGGTTAAAGCGGCGGTCCCTGATACTGAAATAGGGCTGGCGATGACGATATCGGCATCGGTAACGCCAACAGTGGTTAAGGCATTGATGTAAGCCTCTTCGGTCAGCCATGAAATATTATGTAAGGTTAGATTCAACCCCTTACCTTCTTCTGTAACTTTGATGTATACTGATGAGTAGCTTTTCGTACCGATCTTGGACTCACTGATGTAATCAAGCAGATAATTCCGCTCATCGGTATTGGTCACCACTACTTCCGGGATCGTGCTGTCCCGTTCCACACCGAAATACTGGTAAACTGTATTCCGCTGATCATCGGTATGATCTGCGCCGACGGCAATCATCTCGGTGCCCGGTGCGATATCTATCTGATCGGCAAAAGCACTGATTGAACTTCCGATTAACATAACTGCCGCTAAACTAAAGCAGCATAACCTTTTCATTAACTTATTCTGCATAAAACTCCTCCTCCGAATTTACATTTAATTCTAATGATATCTTACACTAAATGTTTATGAAAATAAATAAAATATATATTTATTTGTCTTAAGGTTTTATGAATTAGCCGATTTTTACTGTTTTCATTTATCCTTATTTATAGTAATATGGGTTAATAAGAATAACATTGTTAAGGAGATTGGAATGAAAATCTTGATAGCAGAAGATGACACGGCGATTAATAAGTTATTAGGCGAAATATTATCTGGTGCAGGCTATGAACCTGTACAGGCTTATTCCGGAACAGAAGCAAAAATGATCCTGGAGTTGCAGAGGGTTTCCTTCGTCATATTGGATTTAATGTTGCCGGGACTTAGCGGAGAGGAGCTTTTGCCTTCGATAAAGGCAAAAGGCGATATACCTGTATTGGTTTTATCAGCCCGGGATACCCCTCAGGATAAAACGGCACTTTTGAGAGCCGGTGCGGATGATTATATGACAAAGCCGTTTGATGATGAAGAGCTGCTGGCGAGGATTGAGGTGCTGCTCCGGCGGCACGGCTATGCAGCAGCAGCGGTGACGCTTACATTTAAAGATGTCGAGCTGGACCGGGACGGAAGGGCGGTTATGAAAAATGGTCAGTCGATCAGTTTAACAGCAAGAGAATTTGATATCCTTGAGCTGTTAATGACTAATCCGCAAAAGGTATTTACCAAATCAAATTTATATCAGAGTGTCTGGAACGATGAGTTTATCGGTGATGATAACACCGTAAATGTTCATATCAGCAACCTGCGTACTAAGCTTGGCGAAGGAGATTATGTTCAGACGGTCTGGGGAATTGGTTTCAAATTACATGGAGCATGATCGGATTTAGGAAGTCTAAAGGAAGAGTTAAAGGATTCCTTTAGACTTTCTTTATGTTTGCGATTTAAACTATACTCAAACAACAAAAACAACAAAATCAATGACAGGAAAGGATGAGAATTTTGAAAGAAGTAATTTTAAAATGTAAAGGGATAACAAAGCAATATTCAAATACCAGGGCACTTAATCAGGTTGATATGGAGATCCTCCGGGGTGAAATTTATGGCTTTATTGGTGAGAATGGTGCGGGAAAAACAACATTGCTGAGAGTGATAGCAGGTCTGATCTCCAGAACGGAAGGAAATTTAAGCTTATTTGGCAAAGATGATGAACAGGGACTTGCAGAAGGACGCAAAAGAATGGGATGTATTGTAGAAGGTCCGGCATTTTATCCGTTCCTTACTGCATACGACAATCTGGAGTATTACCGTATACAAAGAGGATATCCGGATAAGAACTGTATCAATAGGGCACTGAAGATGGTAAACCTTGAAAACACCGGAAAGAAAAAATTCCAGCAGTTTTCACTGGGCATGAAGCAGAGATTAGGTGTTGCTCTGGCGATCATGGGTAATCCGGACTTTTTGATCCTCGATGAACCGATCAACGGATTGGATCCCGGCGGAATCGTAGAATTCAGAGGAATGCTGAAGTCCTTAAGCAAAGAATATGGTATGACAATCCTGGTTTCCAGCCACATCTTGAGTGAACTTGAACAGGTGGCGGACCGATACGGGATCATCCATCAGGGAAAGCTTGTAAAGGAATTTACCCAGGAGGAACTGGAAATAAATACAAGGCGTTATCTGGCTATAAAAGTAGGAAATGCGGCGGATGCGGCAGCTGTTCTGGAACAAAAGATGGGTATTACGCAATACGAAGTACTGCCGGGAAACCAATTAAAAGTCTACTCGCATCTGGATGAATCAGCAGAGGTCACATTCCAGTTGGCTTCAAATCAGATTAAAGTTATATCGATCAAGGAAATGGGCGGAACATTAGAAAGTTATTTCTTGTCGGCAGTTGCGCAAAAAGTGAATTAAGGAGGAAGGTTAAAAGATGTTAAATATAATTCGGTCGGATTTATTTAAAATTCGAAAAGGTAAAGCATTTTATGGGGTTATGATAGGGATATTGGGAACACTCATCCTGGTGGCCGGAATCTTTAAGGTCATACAATCTCCGGCATTTCGTGAAACTATGACTGTTCATGAAGAGGCGTTTGATGAAGGTGATATAATGGATGTAGAAGATGCACAGCAATATTTACCCACTAATGGCGGAGAATTTCTGACGTTTGTGAATCAGGAGGTGGGAGGTGCTTTTCTTTTCTTCCTGCTTCCCTTTATCATTGCGGTCTTTGGTGCGGATTATTCATCGGGGGCATACCGCAATCTGCTCTCTTACCATTCGGGAAGAGGGGGGATTTATGCAGCAAAGATCATAACAAGTATTATCCTTACTGTCTTAATGCTGTTTGGTTCCGCGGTATTTAGTATTATAATTGGTGCTGTGGTGTTTGGATTTGGCGGATTTACGGGGGCAGTATTATTGGGTACGGTGAAGTGTATTATTATGATGCTGCCGATATTGGTTTCCCTTATTGCAGCAGGCCACTGCGTTCTGGCATTTACGAAAAAAACCAGTGCTACAATAGCTTTTTATCTTGTTGGATTGATAGTATGGAGTCTGGTATTAGAGATACCGGCTATGCTGATACCTAATATGGAATGGCTGCTGCAATTGGATTTCGCAAGTTCTATTAAAGCAGCGGCGCAGTATGCCATGAATGCTGATGTAAAGATTTTGATTCCGATGCTATTCTCTTTTGTATTGATTGCAGGAACTTATGTACTTGGTGTGATAAGATACAAAACTACCGATTTTGATTAGGGAGGTGCCCTATGACACTTGTTGCGGTTTTACTTGGCATTGGATGTATATACTTGATCATTAATAAGGTGTTGGTCACAAAAGAAATGAGGAGAATGGCACGGGAAATTGAACAGGTGGGTTCCGATCATAGCAGCAGCCAGTTAACCATCCAAATGCCAAATGCGGCATTGGCAGACTTAGCGATGTCGGTTAACCATTTGCAGCGGATACATCAGGACCAACTGGTGGAACATGTCAAATGGGAGGAAGAATATAAGCAGAGTATGGCTGATATCTCCCACGATCTGAGAACCCCGCTGACAGCAATGACAGGATATTTAAAACTCCTGAGGAAAGAGGGGCAGGACTCCGAAAAACAGAAAGAATATGTTCAAATTGCGTATGAAAAGAGCGACACATTGAATCAGCTTGTAACCTCCTTGTTCGAATTGGCGAGGCTGGAGAGCAATGCATATCAGTTTGAGTGGGAGAGTGTGGATATTAAGGAGGTGCTGGAACAGGAGTTAGTTTCTTTTTACCCGCAATTTCTCCAGCAGGGGACGGAACCGAGGGTCGGTATCCCGGAGATTAAGATGCAGATCCGGGCAGATCATACAGCGGTCCAGCGCATTTTTAACAACTTGATTCAGAATGCGTTGAATCATGGTGCCGGTGATATTTGTATAAATGTGGTTGTAAAAGGTGGCAAGGTGCATGTTGAAGTGTCCAATGCGGCACCAAATCTTACGCCGGATGATCTTGAGCGGGTGTTTATAAGGGCGTATACGGCGGATCCGGCCAGAAACCATACTGGCGGCGGAATGGGATTGGCTATTGTGAAGGCATTTACGGAGCAGATGAAGGGGACGGTGGAAGCAGAGCTGAAAGATGATAGATTTTGCATTACGGTGAGCTTTGCCTTGGAGCGGGTTGATAGTTAGTGGCATATCTTATATAATATTTAGGAAGGAGACTGGGTTTAGGCGTTAGCATGAGGGGAGATAAGTATGCAAAAAAGAGTATTGCTAATAATGTGTTTCGCGATGTTATTATTTACTGCTTGCGGAAAAACGATAGAGAATGAGAAAGATAAAACTAAAAGCAGGGAAAATGTTGAAAGCCAAACAGATAATGATGAAATACTGGTAGAAACTGAATATGGAAACTATGTTATGGATGCAGAATGGTTTGATACACAAGAAATTTCTTCTGGTTACGAAGGATTAGGATTCTCTCATAGCTATTATAAACCTGGAAATGAAGCATCAAATGGTGTTAATATATCATATGCTATTATGCTAGATGAGCTGGATATGTCTAATCATGAGTTGAGAATAAATGAAAAATTGGAATATTATCAAAAATCAGACTATTACGGCTGGGCAACTGTAAGTGTAGAAGATTATGATTCAGAAAATCATGATGAAGTATTTCTTTTTACCTTTACAGACAATCAAGGAGAAGTGGTAAGGAGAGAGTATATTATGATAAAAGGACAGGATATGTTCTCCGTCAGTGAGGATAGCGGAGCAATATATGTATTATCCGAACAAACAGAAATGAGTGAAACCTCAGATCGAATAGCAAAGAGAGCGCTAGAAAGCTTTCAGTGGATCAACTGAGAGTTTAGAAGGAATGTTTCAAAAGTGGCTAGAAATAGTCACCCCGCTGCCTTGGGGTGTTCCTAGCAGCTGGTGCGTCTGGAGTAATCCGGAGGTTCTAAGCAGGCTGTGACAATGTAATTACATGCTCTATCTACAAGGGTATCATAGTTGTTAGGAAAGTTTCATATGGAAAAGCGATAAATCCTTGTAAGGGTCGTTACAAAAGAAATAGCGAAAAGTAGATGATACGGTTCTTAGGAGAGGGGGAGCTATAAGGTATATCCGAAAGGCTTCTTCTTATCCGACTATATGGAATCTGTAGCTATTATGGACTTGCCAGCAACTTTAATAAGCTGATTTACTTTAATTATCTAATGGAGTAACTGGTTCAACATCTGGAATATTTAGTTCCACAAAGGAAGTTGATGAACTTTCCAGCGCGGCTGTTTTAACTATTCGCAGCCAGTAGTAATAAGAGTTACGCGAAAGACCATTCTGCTCACAGTACTCATATACAGTCAGGCCTGATTCAGCTCTTGCTTTAAAAATCGTTGCCCATTGTTGGATTCGAATATTTTTAGTTGCTAATCTTGTATCCATGGTGTGCCTCCTTAGACATAGTGTGAAAAGTTGGCGCCAACTTTTTCAACTTTACACAATTATCGCACACTTGATTAATTAGCTGTAGGCACGGATGATTTACCATTTACTCCTACTCTACTACGTGGGTAATAATCAGATGTTTCATGCGGATAATCCGATAGGATATGCAGATCTGACTACAAGCTACTGGCAATCACATATGATTAGTGCGGAGCGTGTGGTTACAAATAAGAAATAAATATAAAGGCTACAGGTTAATTGAAGTTGGCTTGTAGTATTTTTTGATTTGGAAGGTGGTGAAAGTGATTGGGAAAAAGCCAATTTAACATTAGAAGAAGCAGCAGCTTATTATGGAATAGGGAAATTTATAAAAGAGCGTGAATATAATATTAAATATTAAAATAAGGTTATAATTATAGAAAAAATTTACGACTTACTTGGATTTTTGTTGAAAAAATGGAAATTTATAGATGAATTGATTGACATTTTGTTAGATTTAAGATAATATTATACTACAAATCTAAAGAGAAAGGAAGGCATTATGAAAAAGAAGTTGTTGTGCGTCATGTGTGGTTTGGTTTTAACTATAAGTATGATTGCAGGGTGTAGTCAGAATTTTCAAGATGACAGTGTAGAGACAGGAAGAGAAAGTAATAATAAAACAGATGGCGTTTCGTTTACGCAAATAGCAGATGATGCACTTTCCGATGTAACAGAAGAGGAATATGAGGAAATAATTGTCAATATGTATGAAGAACTTGATGAAGAATATATTGAAGAATTTGATGAAATGTCGGGTATAGAAATTAAAGAGCAACTTGATACTTTTAATGATAAGTATGATGTGGGAGATGTACTGAGTGAAGAAGATGAGGCATTGCTCCTTTATACATGTCAAAATTATGATACGGTTGAGGAGGAGAATAGTGAATTTGAGACCATAGCTTATGTGACTCGTAATTATAGCATTGGTAATACAAAAACTAGTAACAATGTTAAGGTAGGTTATTCTGGGACTTTATCAACTTATGTTACTGGAACAACAGGACAGTATAAAACTAATGTTAAAATTACAAAGTATTCAGGAACAGTTAAATCTATGAAATGGAAAACTTCACATAAAGCATATGGTCTAATTGGTACTTCAGGAAAAAGTGCATCTTTAGGAGTAGTGTACTCAGGAAGTAACACAAGTAGTGCCTACACATCAACGTTTAGTTTTTCTAAGACGCAGAAATATTCGGCAATATTAGCTGTTTATGTTTCTACTTGGGGTACGTTAGATGTAAAGACATCTAGTGGTGAATTTAATATGAATACAAAAACATATTCAAGTACTGAGTAAAAGAATTAATTTTATGTTTGGAGGGTAATTATGCCGCTTAATTTGATTATTTCAATATTATTAATAGTAGTTTTAATTGGATTAGTAGGAATGATTTTTTATAAAGCAATAAAATATTTTAAGAAAAAATAAGTGTTAAGAAATAAGGATTTTCTAAATATTTGTGAAATTCAGGGTTATGAATAAAGTTTGGTGCAATTGAATGATTATTCTATTTACACCAAAGTTTGGTGTTGTTGACAAACCGTTATTCTGCTAAAGCAAACTGGAAACGTATTTATGCGACTTGGGGGGCGTTTTCTTGCTTGAAAAGCACTTTGACTTTATTCATAACCTTCCGAATATGTGGACCTGACTGCAAGCTACTGGCAATCACATATGATTGGTGCGGGGCGTGTGGTTATAAATTAAGAAATAAATATAAAGGCTACAGGTTAATTGTAATACTAAGCGCTTACAATGTATGTTTCGCAGAGTGACAAAAACTAAGATGTCAACTATAAGAGGAACCCCGGCAACTTCTCTTTCGTGTTCGTTTCCCCAAAATGCCTTTCCCTCTTGTCTGCCAATAACAATAAGCAGGAGTCTCGGTGAAGAGGGAAGTAACCTCTATTTATCAAACCATTCATAAAATATATCTCTAGTATTCTCTGTATACAGTTTAATTAAAGTAGGACGCATAGCCTGAAAGACATCTACCAGCGCTCTACCACTAAATTGAGTATTCAAGTCCCCCTTTCCCGTTATTCCTGCTGACAGAGCACTAATCAGATCAACGGTCTGTTCGTCATTATCTAAAATATTAATTAACTTCCCGACTAAATATTCCTCGTTGAAAGAAATATCTTTGTCTTTTACATTTCGCTCATAAGGATCTTGAACCTGTTCTTCAATTTCTTCCCTATCCCCATAGTGCAAATCGCCTACTATACCTTTGATATTACGAGTATCGAAGATAAAGCAAATAATATGTCCCAAATAAATTACCAGATACAGAATGTCAAGTAATCAAAGGTAATCAGAACTGTTGTTGCGGTAAGCATGGTTAAAATCCCATTTTAAAAGGATTAGTCGGGGTAACAGGATTCGAACCTGCGACCTCACGGCCCCCAGCCGTGCGCTCTAACCAAACTGAGCCATACCCCGTCATTGTTATTTTACATACTTTAGGTACAATTGTAAAGAACAAATTACCTAAAGACCGATTCCCATCACTAAAACCTGTATCCTTACATTGACTATTGAAAAGTGTTTTGCTAAAATGATAAAAGGGAAAGAATGTATTAACAGATATGTTTTACAGATGAAAAGGGACGGTATAAATAGCACATATAAGGAGGAAGAACACATGGTAAGTTTAACATTCTCAGAACAGGTAAAGATAATTTTGAGCCGCCGCCGCATGACGATTAAAGAATTGGCAGAAATTATTGAAGAAAAAACCGGTAAAAAGATGTCGCGGCAGAATCTGACCCAGCGTTTGAATCGTGATAATTTTCAAGAACAGGATATGCGCATGGTTGCGGATATCTTAGGCTGTTCTTTTCAATTAAATATATTGGATAACAGTATGCCTGTCCAGAACGGCACAATCATACCGACCCAGGAAGAGCTGGGGAAGGTCAATAAAAGAAGAAATCAGGCCATGGGTAAGAAAGAGATTGGGGAAGAAGAACTAGAACGCGATATTACCATGGGTGAACTGGTAGATATGATGAGTGTAACAGAGGCTGAAATAGAGCGTCTGGTAGAAGATATGCCGGAGAGCAGGGAGTCGGAGCAAGAAGAAAGAATAGTGCCAGAAAGCGTGATCAAAACTGTGATCAAAGACGAAGCGGATCACAAACAACTTCAGGCTGAAGTACAGATGGAAGAGTCGGCGGTAGAAACACCGCAGATGCCGCCTCAAGAACCGCAGGATCAGGAACCGGAGTCAGCTTTCGATAATGAAAGGGAGACAAAGAAAACACTTCGTTTCGCCAAACCAAACTTATCAGTTGTCAGACCCGGTATACATCACCAGACACAGGAGGAGGAAGCGCCGCCAGTGATGCAAGAAGAATCGGAAGAAGAGAAGCTGCAGCTTGGCGAAGAGAATCCGTATACCGGCCGTGAATATGAGAGCAACAGTGTCAGAATTCATCCTAAGCGGATTGGCTATGTTCAGGTATACGACCGTTCAGAGCATAAATGGACCGATATGACCGAGTGGGCATTCCTCGGCTATCAGGAACGTAAAAAAGCTTTGCTTGGGGATGATTATGAACCACCGATTTACTTAGATTAATAGAGGGCAAGGTATGAACTGGGAACAATTATTATCAACCAAAAGAAGCCGTCTGAAGATAAGCAGGACGAAGGAGAAAAGTTCAACGGATCTTCGGAGTGAATTCGAAAAAGATTACCATAGAATTATAGGAAGTGCGTCTTTCCGGCGGCTGCAGGATAAGACGCAAGTTTTTCCTCTGGATAAGAGTGACTTCATCCGGACCAGACTGACCCATTCGCTGGAAGTTTCGTCCTTTGGCAAGTCACTGGGCCAGAATATTGGGGAAAACATCCTGGTTTATAAAAGGGATCCGTCATTTACTTGGCAGATGAAGGAGGATATTTGTAATATTCTTCAATGTGCGGGCTTAATTCACGATATCGGAAATCCACCTTTTGGACATTTTGGGGAGACCGCTATCCGGGAATGGTTTGAAAACAATCTGTCTAAATTAACATTTCAGGGGCAGCCTCTGGCTGAGATACTGACACCGCAGATGCGGACGGACTTTTATCATTTTGAAGGTAATGCGCAGGCCTTCCGGCTGATTACGAAGCTGCATTATCTGGTTGATGAACAGGGTATGAATCTAACTTATGGTCTGCTTAATACGATTATCAAATATCCGGTTGCGTCAACTGCGATCGATTCGTCAACCGGTAATATAAAAGATAAGAAAATGGGGTATTATTATGCTGACCGTGAACTGTTTGATGAAGTGACCAGAGAAACCGGGACGGAAGGGATGCGTCATCCTCTGACTTATATTCTCGAAGCATCGGATGATATTGCATATAAAACGGCCGACATCGAGGATGCGTTTATTAAAGGATTTATCTCTTTTCACCGGCTTATGACAGAACTTAAGAAACTTCCGGCCGGAGAAGACAGCAGCCGTTTTGATGCTGCAAAGAATCTGGAAAAGCTTTATCAGCGCGGCCGGGAGCGCGGTGTTGAAGACCCGGAAGAATATGCGGTCAAGAACTGGATCGTGCAGACGCAGGGCTTTTTGATCTATTGCGCAACTTTTGGATTTACCAATAACTATGAAGCCATTATGAAGGGGACTTATAAGTACGACCTGTTCCACGGAACATTTGGTGAAAAACTGATGAGTTTACTCGGGGAAATGGCTTATAGACTGGTATTTACTACCGACACGATCTACAAATTGGAGGTGTCGGAATCGGTAATGATGAATTTCCTGATGGATAATTTCGTCAAAGCCATTATAAAATATGATGTTGAGACAGAAAAGCAAAATTCCATTGATCTGCGGATGATATCGTTTATTTCCAGTAACTATAAAAACGCTTATCATTTTCATGCAAAGGGGAAAAGCGAAGCGGAGAAATTATATCTGCGGCTGTTGCTGATAACCGATTATATCTGTGGTATGACCGACAGCTACGCCAAGCGCTTGTATCAGGAGCTAAATGCCATAACTGATTAGAGCTTTTTGTTCTTTTTCTACAGATAACAGAATAAACTGTCATAACAATATTTCTGTAGAATAGGAGTGAAAGGTTGAAACGATATATTCGCTATCTATATGAATACGAAAATGGAAAAAAAATCCGAAATGTAGGGTTTGTTAAGGTAGAAGAAAATGATGACAGCTGTATCATACATATTCATGGTAAAGGGCTGCGTTTAAAATCACAGACCGATATGGATGTATATGCTTTTTTCAAGGATGGGGGTACCTGCAAGGGGATCTGGCAGGGTGAGATCAAGAATGTGAACCCGACTATCAATTATCGGTTAGAGTTCGGTCCTGAAGATGTTGGTGGTGCCAAGCGGTTTAACACCATAGAAGGTATTATCCTGACTAACTTTTCACGGCCGCGGTACGCATCAATTTGGAATGATATGGCGGCAGATATTGAAAATATGGTCATTGTGGAGAAAGAGGAAAATTTTTCCGAAGCCTCAGCGCCGGAGGAATCAGTGGAAAACAATTTGGCTTCTGCCGCTTCCGATACTACTACCAGCGAAGAAAGAGGAGCTGAGCAGATGGTAGAAATGTCTGAGCCAGAAATTCTTTCAGAGAGATCTAATATACCGGAACTAATGTCTGAGCATAGTGCTCAGCCAGTACCTGAAGAAATGATGCGGCCGGAGGAAGCAGAGCAACCGGAAATGCAGGAACACGAGGATATGGGCCAGCGGCTGGTTATGCCAGAAGGAAGTGGAAGGGACCGGAGGATGGCAGCACCGATACAGCAGGAGATGTCAGACCGCAGCGGAATGGAGCAGCAGCCGGAGCGTGCTGGATCACGTCAATGGATGGCGGCTGGAGCATCAGAAAAAAGGATGGAACAGCCACAGCCGGAGAGTGGAATAGGCGAACCATGGCCCAATGAGATGATTGCGGAAGGGTTGGGAAATGAACAGTTAGCAGATATAGAAGAGCGCGTAACAGAAGTGGAAATGGCAGAGGAAAACGCAGTGGTTGAAGCTGAAGAAGCGAATCCGGTGGAAGTGCTGGAAGGCTACAAAGCCAAGCTTAAGAAAAGCAGCACTGATACGGGCGTTCAATATCGAAAAATAACCAGGGAACAGATCGCCGAATTACCAAGAAGAGAATGGCGTCTGGCTAATAACAGTTTTCTGCTGCATGGATATTATAATTATCATCACCTGGTTCTGATGGATGAGGATGGAAATCAGTTTATCGGAGTTCCGGGAATTTATCATGACCAGGAGAAGGCTGCAGCGGAAGCTTTTGGATTTGGTAATTTTGTAAAATGGCCGAGGGATCAGCTGGAGCTCAGGAGTGAGGAGTGTGACAGCAGGAATTTTGGGTACTGGTATCGGCAGATATCAGGTCATCAAGACTAGAATAAGTTGTTTGGAAAGGTTTTTTGTTATGACACAAGATGAAAAATATATGCGTGAAGCCATCAGGCAGGCTCAAAAAGCATATGCTATAAATGAAGTACCGATCGGTTGTGTGATCGTGTATGAGGACAAAATTATCGGCCGGGGATATAACCGGCGGACGACCGATAAAAATACACTGGCTCATGCGGAGCTGCAGGCTATTAAAAAGGCCAGTAAGAGAATGGATGACTGGCGGCTTTCCGGCTGCATCATGTATGTCACCCTGGAACCCTGCCAGATGTGCGCCGGTGCAATCGTGCAATCGCGGATCAAGCGGGTCGTGGTAGGGTGTATGAATCCCAAGGCGGGGTGTGCAGGTTCGATTTTGAATCTGCTGCAGATGGATGAATTTAATCATCAGGCAGAATTGGAAACCGGCATCATGGAGCAGGAATGCAGTCAGATGCTGAAAGATTTTTTTAAAGAGCTGAGAAACCCAAAAAAGGGAGAAGTCTAAAAAAGGCTTCTCCCTTAAAATTGCTTTTTACGTGCATTGCGCTTCGAACACATCTCCCAGACGTTACCTTGCCAGCCGACTCAACCCAGGCGACCTTACGGCACCCGGAAGGTTCTGCTTAGTGCTGCTTCGTTCCCGACCTGACACAGTTCACAGATTTCCGCCGCGTAAGACCCAGATCTCAACGCCGCTTAACAAGGGCAGCTCCACAAGAATGAGCCCTCTGCGCAATATCACCCCTACTATAGCGGATTGTAGGTACAAGGTACCGCTAACACCCCGGCTGCACGAATCTTAATTTTACATTGTTATGTGAAAAAAGTCAACGTCTGCAGATATAAAAATTTTATTTCGAAAATTTTATTTTACTCGTTACTTCACTTATAGTACAATGAGGAATAAAGAAAGGGAGGTATATCATGAACATTTTGCTGACGGCGATTAATGCCAAATATATACATTCCAATCTGGCCGTATACAGCTTGAAAGCATATGCAGATGAATTTGGCGGAAACATATCAATTGCGGAATATACCATTAATCAGCGGACCGATGAGATTTTAATGGATTTGTATAAAAGGAAACCGGACATTTTATGCTTTTCATGTTATTTATGGAATCTCACATGGGTGGAAGAGCTTATCCGCGATATCAATAAGATCCTGCCTGATACTATGATATGGCTGGGCGGTCCGGAAGTGACCTATGATGCGCAGGATGTTCTGAAACGGTATCCGGAAGTGGACATCGTAATGACCGGTGAGGGAGAAGCAACCTTCTTTGAACTGGTGTCCTGTATGCATAACACAGGTTATGATGAAAAGGTGTTAAAAGAAATTAAAGGCATCGTATTTCGGAGCCGGAGCGGAGAGATCTTCGATTGCGGCCGGCGGGAGACCGTAGATTTAAACACTGTTCCATTTGTATATGAACATCTGGGGCAATTTGAACATAAGATTATTTATTATGAGACAAGCAGAGGCTGTCCCTTTTCCTGCAGTTATTGTTTGTCTTCCATCGATAAAACACTTCGTTTCCGTAATATAGAGCTGGTGAAAAAAGAACTGGGTCATTTTCTGGATCATAATGTGCCGCAGGTAAAGTTTGTAGACCGCACATTTAACTGCAGTCACAAGCACGCGATGGAAATATGGACTTACATCAAAGAACATGACAATGGTATTACCAACTTTCATTTTGAGGTGGCGGCAGATCTTTTTTGTCCGGAAGAGATAGAACTGATTAAAACCATGCGGCCCGGGCAGATCCAGCTGGAGATCGGCGTACAGTCGACTAATGAAAAGACCATTGCAGAAATCCGGCGGGTCATGGATTTTGGTCAGGTGTCAGTGGTGGTAAAAGAGATTGGCCGCAGCGGTAACGTACATCAGCATCTGGATTTGATTGCAGGACTGCCTTATGAGGATTATCAGAGCTTTAGACGATCATTTAACCATGTTTATGCCCTCCGGCCCGAACAGCTGCAGCTGGGTTTCCTGAAGGTTCTCAAAGGTTCTTATATGGAGCAGCAGAAGGATCACTACAGACTGGTATACAAAAGCAGCCCTAATTATGAGGTGCTTTCGACCAGGTGGCTTTCCTATCAGGATATCCTGAGGCTGAAGCATGTAGAGGAAATGGTGGAAGTCTATTATAACAGCGGGCAGTTTACTGCAACGATTCCATTTCTGGAGCAGGCATTTGATGACCCCTTCCAACTGTACGAGGAATTATCAATCTATTACGAAGAAAATGATCTGCATACGCTGAATCATTCGAGAGTACGCCGATATGAGATATTATTAGAATTTGCCAGCGCCAGGGACAACAGACGCGGAGAACAGTACCGGGAGCTTCTCACCTATGATCTGTATCTGCGGGAGAATCTTAAAAGCCGTCCGCCCTTTGCCGGTGAAGCGGTTACAGGTGATGAACGGATCAGGGCATTTTACAACACCGAAACGCTCTGCCGCCGTTATCTTCAGGGATATGAGTCATATGACAAGCACCAGCTTCGCAAAATGACCCATATAGAACGATTTTCATATACCGTGGACAGGGACGGGAAGCAGCAGGAATGCTGGCTTCTATTTGACTACCGGAACAGAAAGCCTATAAGCGGGCAGGCCACCGTATTCCGGCTGGGTTTTGACTGAAGCAGCGGGAAAATTCCGCCCATCGTAAAATAATGACGGAAATTTCACAGCTTATATGAAAGACAATCTTGCAAAAGTGTTATAAAGAATATAAAATGGAATAGGTAGAAAAAATACAAAAAGGAGACAAAATGAATTTTAATAATCCGAAAACCAGAAGAATCATTGCTCTGGTAATATTAGTATTAATCATAACTATGGTAGCGACAATGGTACTTCCGTACTTAATATAAAAATAGGGGTGGCAGTATGGACAGAGGGAAGGGGAAAAGAAAAACAGCAAACCGGCGCCGGGAAGTAAGACGTAAAAAACGGCTGATTCTAATCAGCGGTGGAGTTTTGCTGTTGTTGTTATGCATAATTGGCAGCGGATATTACTGGCTGTATCAATACGTGCATAAAGCGCCGGCAGATGTGATTCTGGATAATATCTATATCGGAGCGACAGAAGTTTCCGGAATGAATGCAGAACAAGCGGCAGAAGCGCTGACCGGCACGATGAGTCAATATGGGGAAGAGACATTTACGCTTTCCATTGAGGATTCGACCGTCGCAGAGGTGTTATACCGGGAAATGGGGCTTAAGCTTGAAGATACTGACAAATATATCAAAGAAGCACTGGCATATGGGAGAGAAGGCAGTTTATGGAGCTGTTTCCGTAAGATAAGAAATTTGAAAGATGACGCCAACGTGATCGATATTACCTATGTGATTGATAAAGGGATGACCGAAACACTGCTGAATGACAAGGTGGTGCCGCTGCAAGAGCCGGCCGTTAACGCCGGGATCAGCAGAAGCGGCGGACAGTTTGAATATACGAAAGAGCAGGAAGGATGGACCGTCAATATTGAGCAGACTATCCAGCTTATCGAAGATTATCTGAATCAGGATGGCATGGAGTTTAGCGGTGGGATGATCACGGTGGCAAAGGAGGTTGATGATCCCGATATTAAGGAAGCCGATCTTAAGACCATTCAGGATGTACTGGGGACTTTTGGCACCGATGCCGGCGGTGGTGACCGGGCCAAGAATCTCAAGAGGGGAGCGGAAGCGATCGATGGTACGGTAGTGATGCCCGGGCAAGAAGTTTCAGCCCATGATATGACGGCACCGTATTCAAGCGAAAACGGCTATTATGAAGCATCTGCTTATGAAAATGGCCAGGTGGTGAGCAGTATCGCCGGGGGGATATGTCAGGTATCTACCACTCTTTATAATGCAGTGATCAATGCCGAACTGGAAGTGACCCAGCGGGAACCCCATTCGATGCTGGTAAGCTATGTGAAGCCGTCCCGGGATGCAGCCATCGCAGGTGACTATAAAGATTTAAAATTTAAAAATAACTATGATACACCGATATATATACAGAGTTATATCGATGAGAATAACGTACTGACTATGACTATCTACGGGAAGGACACCCGGGAGGAAGGAAGAGAACTTACCTTTACCAGTGAGACCATTGAACCTATCGAACCGGAAGGTGAGCCCAAGTATGTGGCAAGTTCAGACAAGAGCATCGGTTATATGGAACAGACCCAGAGCCGCCGCAGCGGCATGAAAGCCAGACTAATAAAAACAGTTAAAGTCAATGGCAAAGTGATTAGTGAAGACGTTTTTAATACGAGTACTTATAATGCATCCGCCGGTGTCGTGACGGTAGGGACCGCATCGGATAATGCCGATGCTGCAGCAGTGATTCAGAATGCCATAGCGACCCAGAACGGCGATAAGATCAGGCAGGCCATCGCACAGGCCCAGGGAATGATCCAACAGGAAGAAAAAGCGGCCCGGACGGCGGAAAATGAAGAGCAGGGTGAAAACGCCGGTGCTGCCGCAGAAGAAGAGAGTGAATAGGATATGAGACTTGGAAAAGTATCAGAAACGGTTATGAATAGAAGCATATTGAAGCAGCTGTCTTCCGGCAGGGAAGAAAGAGCTGTCCCGCTTTCGGTTTATGAAGCCTGTGCAGGGATCAAAAAAGAGACGTCCGAAGATATTGTGTTTTCGGATGTTTCTTTATATGGCGGGGAGGAGCAGCTGGGCATATTTGCTATCGCTCAGGCAGTGAACCAGATTCTTGCAAAGGGAGCCAGGCCATGCGGGGTGAGTATCAGCATTATGATGCCGCCGGGGACAGAGGAGACTTTTTTGCAGGCGTTGATTCGACATATATCCCAATGCAGCAGCCAGTGGGGGATTCCTGTTTTATGTATCCGGGCGGAAGTGAGCCCGGCGGTAAATCATACCATGATCGGGGCTACAGCGGTGGGAGCGGCTGAGAGAGACAAGTTGATGTTGAATTACGACAAACCGGCCGGCAGGGATATTGTATTAACAAAGTGGATCGGCATGGAAGGAACGCTGCGAATCCTCAGGAAAGAGTGGGAATCATTATCTGAGCGTTTTGTGGCGGTGTTTTTGCAAGGCATTGAAGGATGGCAGGATCTGCTGATTGCCCGCAAAGAGGTTGAAATCGCCCGGGAATGTGGTGTTAAAGTGATCAGGCAGGTAACCGGAGGCGGTATATTTGCAGCCCTGTGGGATCTTGCGGCGGAGACCGGATCCGGCCTGGAAGTAAGGCTGAATCATATGCCGATCCGGCAGGAGACGGTGGAGCTGTGTGAACACTTCCGGATCAATCCTTATCAATTAACATCTTCAGGCTGTATGCTGATGCTTGCCAAAGATGGTGGACGACTGGCCGGGATACTGAAGGGAAGTGGGATAAATGCTGCAGTTCTGGGTCGGATTACCGATGGCCGGGATAAGGTGATATACCGGGGAGAAGAGAAGCGTTTTCTGGACCGACCGGCACCGGATGAACTGCTGAGACTGTATGATCAGAGGAGGAGTGATAGATGATAAATATTGTTTTACTGGAACCGGAAATTCCGGCCAATACCGGTAATATTGGCCGGACATGTGTGGCCACGGGCAGCCGGCTGCATCTGATCGAACCACTGGGGTTCCGGTTGAATGAAAAGGCCATAAAAAGAGCCGGGATGGATTACTGGGCCGATCTGGACATAGCTTCCTATATTAACTATGAAGATTTTCTGGAGCGGAATCCGGGGGCAAGGATCTACATGGCGACGACCAAGGCGCCCAATCTATATACCGATGTCAGCTATGAAGAGGAATGCTATATTATGTTCGGTAAAGAAAGTGCCGGTATCCCGGAAGAAATTCTCGCAGAGCATAAAGATGACAGTATCCGTATTCCGATGATGGGAGAAACCCGTTCTTTGAATCTGGGTAATTCGGTAGCAGTCGTCCTTTATGAAGCCCTGCGGCAGCATAACTTTCAAAATTTAAATTTGGCTGGCGATCTTCATCGGTTGGAATGGAAATAATAACAGCAAATCAGTTGCTACACTATAATAAGAAGAAACAGGAAATTTTGAGACAATTTGTTCAAAAGGAATTGCGTTGTGGTACTATTTGTGTTATCATTTTTTTGTATTGTTAACAGGAAAAAGGTGGTGATTGAGTGGTAAAGGAAACAATCAGGGCGGTGGAAGAAGCCGAGAAAAAAGCTGACGAAATCATGAAAAAAGCTGGGGAAGAAGCTGGGGCTATTGTAGCGAAGGCAGAGGAAGAAGCGAAGCTTTTGAAGAAACGTGATGAAGAATCTGCATGCGAAAGAGCAGATCAGGCTTTAGCAGCCGCAAAATCAGAGATGAAGGAGGTAGAGTCTCTCTGTAATCAAGAGGTACAAGAGGAAGTGGACGCCTTAAAACAGAGTGCAGACAAAAAAGCAGGTCAGGCAGTAGAAGCAATTCTTGCAAGTTTGTACTGATGAAGCGTCAAAAAAGGAAGGAGGAATGAACATATGTCAGTATTGCAGATGCAACGTTTTAGTATCTGCGCCATGAAAAAAGACCGTAAAGCGATATTGGAAGAATTACAGTCATTAGGAATTCTGGAAGTGGACACATCTGTCATAGAAGGTGAAGTATTGGAGAAAATGGATACCCTTTCTCAGAAACAGCTCTTTGAACGGACCTCAGCATTGGCCGATCAGGCGCTGAATGTGCTGGCTGAATATGAACCGGAAAAAACTTCGATGCTGTCATCATTAGAAGGTAAAGCCCTGATTGAAAAGCAGGATTATCAGAAGATGGTTGACAACAAAGAAGCACTTTTACAATCAGCAAATGAAGTTATGGCTCTTGGCAAGGAAATCGCTGAAAGCAAAGCAGCAATCATGAGACTGGAAACTCAGATTGAAACGCTGACTCCATGGCTGAATCTGGATGTGCCGATCAGTTATAACGGAACCCGAAAGACAGCAGTAATTATTGGCAGTGTCGGAAAAGCAGTGACGTTGGAGGAAATTTATACGGAGATTGCCGGCCATGTTGGGGAACTAGAGGCAATGGATATCCAGATCATTTCTGAAAACAGCGCTCAGACGTGTATTGCAGCAACCTGTTTAAAGCAAGATGCACAGGTTCTCGAAGATGCACTCAGGACGCTTGGCTTCTCACGGCCTACCCAGACATCCAATCTGATTCCGGCGGAGCAGAGAGCTCAGCTGCAGAAGGAGATTGCTGCATTGATGATGGCAATCGAAGAAACAGAAGGAAAAATACGGGCGAAAGCAAATGACAGGGAAGAATTAAAATGGTTTTCTGACTATTACCGGGTTCGGGCACAGAAATATGAAGTATTGGGGACGATCCCTCAGTCAAAACGAACCTTTTTAATTAGCGGATATACCCCTACAAAAGCTTCGGAGAGTCTGAAAAAGCTGATGGCTGAAAAATATGATCTGGTCGTAGATATCGAAGAGATCCCGGAAGAGGAAGAGACGCCGATTCTGCTGCAGAATGGCAAATTTGCCGGTTCGGTAGAAGGGGTCTTGGAATCATATGGTCTGCCGACCAGGCATGAGGTTGATCCGTCAAAGATTATGTCGGTATTTTACATATTTTTCTTTGGCTTAATGCTTTCGGATGCTGGTTATGGTCTGGTTATGGCGGTAGCATGTTTCATTTTACTGAAAAGATTTCCTAGAATGTCGGAAGGGATGAATACATCTCTCCATTTGTTCATGTACTGTGGTGTTTCCACATTAGTGTGGGGAATTCTTTTCGGTGGTTTTTTCGGTGATGCTGTTCAGATTGTATCAAATGTATTTTTTGGCAAAGATATAGTTTTGGCACCAGTCTGGTTTGCACCGCTGGAAGATCCGATGAAACTGTTGATCTACTCTCTGCTGTTTGGGCTGATTCACCTGTTTATCGGATTAGCGGTGAAAGGCTATATGTATTTGAAAAACAAACAGTATCTGGACTTTTTTTGCGATGTTATTCTGTGGTATGTATTTCTGGGCGGACTGATTATGATGTTGCTGCCGAGTCAGATGTTCGTATCTATGTCGCAGATGAATATTGTCTTTCCTCCAGCCGTGAATACGCTGGCCAAGGGAATGGCCATAGCGGGTGCAGCGGGTCTTTTGCTGATGTCGGGACGTTCCAGCAAGAATCCGGTTCTGCGGCTGGCGCTGGGAGCGTATGATCTTTATAATGTAACCGGTTGGTTAAGTGATGTGCTGTCTTATTCCAGATTGCTTGCCCTTGGTCTGGCGACCGGAGTAATTGCTTCGGTTATGAATCAGATGGGAAGCATGGGTGGAAGCGGTATATTTGGTGCAATTATTTTTATTATAGTATTTATCGTTGGTCATATCTTTAATATGGCAATTAATTTATTAGGTGCGTATGTACATACAAATCGTTTACAATATGTAGAGTTTTTTGGAAAATTCTACGAAGGTGGAGGAAGAAAATTCGTTCCCTTTAAAGCGATAACCAATTACGTTGAAGTTAAGGAGGAGAAAAAAGTATGAATGGAATTGTGTGGGCATTATTAGGAGCTGCATTAGCAGCAATATTAGCAGGCTGTGGTTCAGCCTACGGAGTAGGTGCGGCAGGGCAGGCGGCATCAGGAGTTGTAACAGAAGACCCTTCTAAGTTTGCTAAGGTGCTGGTTATCCAGCTGCTCCCTGGTACACAGGGGATTTATGGTTTGTTGGTAGCGTTTATTACTTTATCGAAGATTGGATTATTGGGCGGGGCGGCAGCAGATCTTACGTTATCCACCGGCTTGATGATCTTTGCAGCTTGCCTGCCAATTGGTATTGTTGGTCTGGTTTCGGCTATGCATCAGGGCAAGACTGCGGTAGCAGCAATCGGAATCGTGGCTAAAAAACCGGATCAGTTTGGTAAAGCAATGCTTTTCCCGGCAATGGTTGAGACATATGCGATCCTTGCACTGCTGGTTTCTATTCTGGCTGTTAATGCAATTCCGGTATAAGAATCAGTGCGTATTGAAATAACCATATAAAGGAGAGCTTAAGAATGACTGGATTAGAAAGAATAATAAACCAGATTCTGGAAGAAGCGAACAACTCGGCTGAAGAAAAACTTGCGGCAGCAAAGCAGGAAGCAGAAAAGATCATCGAAACTGCAAAAGAAGAAGCTGCCAGAGCCGGTGAAGAAATCTCCAAACGTTCGGAAATAGCTGTAAGCAACTACAAAGAACGGGTGAAATCATCCAATGATCTGACCCGTAGAACAGCGGTGCTTAATACAAAACAGGAAGTTATTTCTGAAATAATAGAAAAAGTGTATCAGAGTTTTTGTGCCAGAGATGGAGAGGAGTACTGGAACACCATTAAAGAAATGCTGAATACATTTGCATTGGCACAGGATGGAGATATTTATTTCTCGAAAAGAGATTTGGACAGAATGCCGATGGGCTTCGAAAGCGAAATCAGTAAAGTTGCCGAAGAAAAGGGCGGAAAGCTCACTCTTTCAAAAGAGTCAAGGGTGATCGACGGTGGTTTCGTGTTAGCCTACGGCGGGATCGAAGAGAACTGTTCCTTCAAAGCGTTGTTTGATTCCAAAGAGGATGATTTTAGAGACCAGGTTCAGAAAATATTATTTTCGTAGAGCGTATTTCCGCGAAAAGGAGGATCTAAACTATGTCTGACAGACAGTATACCTACGCGGTTGCGCGAATCAGAGCTATGGAAGTATCTCTGTTTACGCAGGCTACCATAGAACAGCTTCTGGCATGCAAAAGCGGGCAGCAGTGTCTGCAGTTTTTGTCTGAACGGGGCTGGGGGAGTGCAGAGATACCCATGGATACAGAAGCAATTTTGACATGCGAACGAGAAAAGATGTGGGAAGAGATGCGTGGTCTGGTAGATGATATATCGGTCTTTGATGTATTAACCTATCAGGACTTATTTCATAACCTGAAGGCAGCTATTAAAGCGTCAGTCCGTGACAGTTATCCGGATCAGATTTTTATTCAGGACACGGCAATATCCGGGGAGGAAATGATTGAGATTATCAAAGCGAAAGAATTTTCCGAACTGCCGGACAATATGGCGGAAGCGGCTAAAGAGGCATATGAGACACTCTTACATACAGGCGACGGTCAGCTATGTGATATCATGATCGATCAGGCGGCTCTGAAAGCAATTTATGCGGCCGGGAAAGAATCAAAAGAGGATATCATCAGAGAATATGCAGAGTCCACTGTTGCTGTGGCAAATATCAAGATTGCGGTACGTTCGCAAAAAACCGCGAAATCAATAGATTTTATGGAAAAGGCGATGGCAGAATGTGACAGCCTGGATATTACGGCGCTGGCACAGGCAGCTATTCAGGGTGAAGAGGCCATTCAGGGCTATCTGGAAAAAACGGTTTACGTCGAAGGCGCGCAGGCACTGGCGACATCACCGTCAGCATTTGAGTGCTGGTGTGATAACCGGATCATCCAGACCATCCGGCCGCAGATTTATAACCCGTTTACCATCGGACCGCTGGCAGCGTACATATTAGCGCGGGAAAATGAAATAAAAACGGTAAGAATCATTCTTTCCGGCAAAGTTAATGACATGACGGAAGAATCAATCCGGGAAAGGGTAAGGGAAATGTATGCATAAGATGGGTGTTATGGGCGATTACGACAGTATCTTCGGATTCGCCGCTCTGGGTCTTGACACATTTCCAGTATCAGGGCCGGAGGAAGCAAAACAAAAATTATCACAGCTGACAACCGGTGACTATGCGGTAGTCTACATCACCGAATCGCTGGCGGCTGTTCTGAAACACGAGATAGAGAAATATCATGAAGCGATGCTGCCGGCTATTATCCTGATACCGGGCATTTCCGGCAATACGGGCGCAGGCACGGCAAACGTGAAGAAGTCTGTAGAAAAAGCGGTTGGATCAGATATTCTATTTGGTGAAGATTAGGAAAGTGGGTGATTTATCCAAATGAGTAAAGGAACGATAAAGAAGGTGGCAGGGCCGCTGGTTATCGCCGAGGGTATGCGTGACGCCAACATGTTTGACCTCGTTCGTGTCAGCGAACAGCGCCTGATCGGTGAGATTATTGAAATGCATGGCGACGAAGCTTCCGTTCAGGTATATGAAGAAACTTCCGGCCTGATGCCGGGAGAACCGGTGGAGTCCATGGAAGTACCGATGTCGGTAGAACTGGGGCCAGGACTCATTGCCAGCATTTATGACGGGATTCAGAGACCGCTGGATGAGATCTTGAAGATTTCCGGTATAAACAGTCTGAAGCGCGGAGTGGAAGTACCCTCACTGAAGAGAGATAAGAAGTGGGAATTTGTACCGACAGCGCAGGTTGGTGAAGAAGTGTCCGGCGGCGATGTGCTGGGAACGGTACAGGAAACGATCGTAGTACAGCAGAAGATCATGGTTCCGCCGGGAATCAGCGGTACTGTGAAAGAAATTAAAAGCGGCGAGTTTACCGTCGAAGAAACGGTAGTGATTCTGAGCACCAAAGATGGCGATAAAGAGCTTACAATGATGCAGAAATGGCCGGTTCGTAAAGGGCGCCCGTACGTACAGAAACTGGCACCGGAGATGCCTCTGGTGACAGGGCAGCGTGTAATCGATACCTTTTTTCCGATTGCAAAAGGTGGTGTGGCTGCAGTGCCGGGACCGTTCGGAAGCGGTAAAACAGTCATCCAGCATCAGCTGGCGAAATGGGCGGAAGCCGATATTGTGGTATATATCGGATGCGGCGAGCGCGGCAACGAGATGACCGACGTTCTGAATGAGTTCCCGGAACTGAAAGACCCTAAAACAGGGGAGTCTTTGATGCAGAGAACGGTACTCATCGCAAACACCTCCGATATGCCGGTTGCGGCTCGTGAGGCATCGATCTATACGGGTATTACCATTGCCGAGTATTTCCGTGATATGGGCTATTCCGTGGCTCTGATGGCCGACTCTACTTCTCGTTGGGCGGAGGCCTTGCGGGAAATGTCCGGGCGTCTCGAGGAAATGCCTGGTGAAGAAGGCTATCCGGCTTACCTCGGAAGCCGCCTGGCACAGTTCTATGAAAGATCCGGGCATGTGGTTTCTTTAGGAAAAGAGGGGAGAAAGGGAGCATTATCGGTAATCGGTGCGGTGTCCCCTCCGGGCGGAGATATTTCCGAACCGGTCTCACAGGCGACCCTGAGAATTGTAAAAGTATTCTGGGGACTGGATTCGGCATTGGCTTACAAGCGTCATTTTCCGGCGATCAACTGGCTGACCAGTTATTCGTTATATCTGCAGGATGTCGAAGACTGGTTCAATGAAAACGTGGAAAAAGACTGGATGGATAACCGTCAGGCGATGATGAGCCTTCTGACAGATGAAGCAGAGCTCGACGAAATTGTTAAGATGGTAGGTATGGATGCGCTTTCGGCATCTGACCGGATGAAGATGGAAGCAGCCCGTTCGATCCGTGAGGACTTTCTGCATCAGAACTCCTTCCACGAAATAGATACCTATACATCGTTAAAAAAGCAGTATCTGATGATGAAGCTGGTGCTGGCATTCTATGATGAAGCATCTGCAGCTCTTGACAAAGGCGCTCCGCTGAACGCTCTGATCAGCATGCCGGTGCGTGAGCAGATTGGCCGTTTCAAATATACATTGGAAGACAATCTGGATGCACAATATAAAAAGATTAGTGAAGAGTTACATACTGAAATTGCCAATGCATTAGGGAAGGAGGACTAAAAATATGCCAAAAGAGTATAGAACTATACAAGAAGTTGCCGGTCCTCTGATGTTAGTGCGCGGAGTTGAAGGTGTAGCCTATGACGAACTCGGTGAGATCGAGCTGGTCAATGGGGAAACCCGCCGATGTAAGGTGTTAGAGGTTAACGGCAGTGATGTGCTGGTGCAGTTATTTGAAAGTGCTACCGGTATCAATCTGTCTAACAGTAAAGTACGTTTCCTGGGACGAAGTATGGAACTGGGAGTATCCGGCGACATGCTGGGCCGTGTATTTGACGGTCTCGGCCGGCCTACCGACAGTGGCCCGGAGATTCTGCCGGAAGCCAGAATGGACATCAACGGTCTGCCGATGAACCCGGCAGCGCGTAACTATCCGGAGGAGTTTATCCAGACCGGGATATCAGCGATTGACGGACTGAATACTTTGGTTCGTGGTCAGAAACTGCCGATCTTCTCGGCATCCGGTATGCCTCATGCCCAACTGGCGGCACAGATTGCCAGGCAGGCGAAGGTGCGCGGCAAGGATGACCAGTTCGCGGTTGTATTTGCTGCCATGGGTATTACCTTTGAAGAATCTAATTTCTTCGTGGAGAGTTTTAAAGAAACCGGAGCGATCGACCGTACCGTATTATTTGTCAATCTGGCAAATGACCCGGCTATCGAACGTATATCCACGCCTCGTATGGCTTTGACGGCGGCTGAGTATTTAGCCTTTGAAAAGGATATGCAGGTACTGGTTATCTTAACCGATGTTACCAACTATGCGGATGCGCTTCGTGAGGTGTCGGCAGCCCGTAAAGAGGTTCCGGGACGCCGTGGCTATCCGGGCTATATGTATACCGACCTGGCAAGCATATATGAAAGAGCAGGACGTCAGAACGGCAAAAAAGGAAGTATTACAATGATACCGATCCTGACCATGCCGGAGGATGATAAGACCCATCCGATCCCTGACCTGACCGGATATATTACCGAAGGCCAGATTATTCTTGGCCGTGATTTATACCGCCGTGGGGTTCAGCCGCCGATCGACGTATTACCTTCACTTTCCCGTCTGAAAGACAAAGGTATCGGTGATGGTAAGACCAGAGCGGATCATTCCAATACTATGAATCAGTTATTTGCAGCCTATGCGCGTGGTAAAGAGGCGAAGGAACTGATGGTCATCCTCGGTGAGGCAGCTTTGACCGAGATCGATCTGATCTACGCTAAATTTGCCGATGCGTTTGAACAGGAATATGTATCACAGGGATATAATACCGACCGTTCCATCGAGGAGACGCTGGAAATCGGCTGGAAGCTGCTATCCATCCTGCCCCGGGCAGAGCTTAAACGTATTGATGATAAGTTCCTGGATGAATATTACGGTAAGTACTAGAAAAAGAGGTGATTGTAATTGGCATCGAATCAAGTAACGCCAACCCGTATGGAGTTGACGAGAATTAAGAAGAAATTGGTCACTGCTATCAGAGGTCATAAGCTTCTGAAAGATAAGCGTGACGAACTTATGCGCCAATTCCTCGAACTGGTACGTGAAAACATGGAACTGCGCCAGAAGGTGGAGCAGGGTATCCACGCGGCGAATAAAAACTTCGTTATCGCTAAAGCGGGTATGTCGGAAGCGACGTTAAATACAGCACTGATGACGCCGAAGCAGGAAGTTAGTATCCGGGCTTCGGAGAAGAATGTCATGAGTGTCTATATCCCGGTTTTCGATACCCATACCAGAACGGCGGATGCAAACGATATTTATTCATATGGTTTTGCATTTACCTCCAGTGACCTGGACGGAGCGGTCAAGTCGCTGGCAGACATCCTCCCTGATATGCTGAGGCTTGCAGAAGTCGAGAAAGCGTGTCAGCTGATGGCAGCCGAGATTGAAAAGACCAGACGCCGTGTTAATGCGCTGGAACATGTTATTATTCCGGAAGCACAGGAAAATATCAAGTATATAACCATGAAGCTGGATGAAAATGAGAGGAGTTCTCAGATTCGCCTGATGAAGGTAAAAGATATGATGCTCGAGGATGCACATAAGTATAGTGAGCGAGGAGCTTAATAAAGATTAGGAGAGGGCTGCAGAGTAGTTACTGCAGCTCTCTTTTACACTTTAATATCCCAAGCAGCTCTTCTTCCACCGCCTTAGAGGCGGGAGTATTAGAGCTGTTTAGTCATCGGATAAAAATTATCACTTGACAGTCTAAAACCCGCTATGTTATTATACGTTAAAATGATAAACCATTGATGTGGAGATAAAAACAGTTGTGCACACCCAGAGAGTCCGGGCAGGTGGGAGCCGGATTGAACGCAGATTGTCAAATGGACCACAGAGGGCGCAGCCAAAGGCGTAAGCTGAGTATTCTGCGACGTAGGGCATACGTTAGTTGCCGGAAATATGTTAGTATTTCGCTAAGTGTACGAAAGTCTTTATTTTCGTGAATCAAGGTGGTACCGCGGTATATGTCGCCCTTGACAAAGAGGTTTCTTTGTCAAGGGCGATTTTGCGCGCAGGCAACGAGCCAAGCGAAGATGCTTGCATCTTCATTTGGCGACTGCCCGCGAGTCTTGAGAAGGCGCAAAGCGGCTTATCAAGACGTGGGTGTGAAACACCCGCGCAAAAATATATGTGTGAGCAACACCCACGCAAAAGCCCGTCTTTTAAACATAAATTTCCGGTAACCAGTCACTAAAGTATATTTCATCCAGGAGGTTACAATGATCTACCCAAATTACAACCAAGTTAAAGAATTACTAAAATCGGATACTTACAAACGCATTCCAATCACCCGCGAACTATATTCTGACCAGATCACCCCAATCGCGGTGTTAGAAAAGCTAAAAAATGTGAGCCGCCACTGCTTCATGCTGGAAAGTGCAGAAGCTTCTAAAAAATGGGGACGATACACATTTCTGGGTTACGATCCGGTCTTGGAGCTAACCTGCCAGAATGGCCGGCTCCACCTGAAGAGCAGTACTACGATTACCAGTCAGACGCCCCATCCAGCCGGGGCGATCCGAAAAATACTGGCAGAAAACAAAGCTCCGCGGCTAGAGGGTCTTCCGCCGTTTACCGGCGGGCTGGCAGGATATTTTTCCTACGACTACATTAAATACAGTGAGCCTTGCCTGAACCTGGATGCCAAAGATGAAGACTCTTTTAAAGATGTTGATCTGATGTTATTTGATAAAATCATCGCATTTGATAATTTACGGCAGAAGATCATCCTGATCGTCAATATGCAGACCGAACAGCCGGCTGAGAATTACAATAAGGCGGTAATGGAGCTGGAGACACTGGCCAGCCTGCTGATCAACGGAGAGCCGGCCGAGACCCGGCCGCTAAAACTACATTCCGAATTCCGGGAGCTTTTCGATAAAGATACCTACTGTCAGATGGTAGAACGGGGGAAGTATTATATCAAAGAAGGCGACGTATTTCAGGTTGTGTTATCCAATCGTCTGGATGCCGATGCATCTGGAAGTCTGCTGGATGTATACCGGGTCATGCGGACGACCAACCCATCTCCTTATATGTTCTATTTCAGCAGCAATGATGTAGAGATTGCCGGAGCATCGCCGGAAACGCTTGTGAAACTGGAAAAGGGGACCCTTCATACATTTCCTCTGGCGGGTACCCGCCCCCGGGGAGAGACACCGGCAGAAGATGAAAGGCTGATGCGGGAACTGCTGGAGGATGAAAAAGAAAAAGCTGAACATAATATGCTTGTAGATCTGGGGCGGAATGACCTGGGGAGAATCAGCCGGATCGGAACGGTGGAAGTGGAAAAGCACATGAGTATAGAAAAATTCTCTCATGTCATGCACCTTGGTTCCACCATAAGAGGAGAAATCAGGGACGATAAAGACGCTGTGGATGCTGTCGATGCGATCCTGCCTGCCGGAACCCTTTCGGGTGCGCCGAAGATCCGGGCCTGCCAGATTATCAATTCACTGGAAAATAACAAACGCGGTATTTACGGAGGTGCTATTGGTTATATCGATCTGACCGGTAATCTGGATACTTGTATCGGTATCAGGCTGGCATTTATGAAGAATGGGAAAATATTTATCCGTTCTGGGGCCGGTATCGTGGCAGACAGCATACCTGAGAATGAATATCAGGAAAGCCTGCAGAAGGCCCAGGCAGTCGTTGAGGCGGTAAAAACGGCAGAAGGAGGACTGAATTTATGATAATACTGATTGATAACTATGATAGTTTTTCCTATAACCTTTATCAGCTGATCGGCACATTTACAGAAGATATCAAAGTAGTGCGCAATGATGAGATCAATATTCAGGGAATCAAGGCGTTGAAGCCTGAGGCGATCGTGCTTTCGCCGGGACCGGGGCGGCCGTCCGGAGCGGGAATCTGTCGGGATATTGTCCGTGAACTGGCTGGTGAATACCCAATCCTGGGTGTATGCCTGGGGCATCAGGTGATCTGCGAGGCCTTTGGCGGAACCGTAACCTATGCACCTGAGCTTATGCATGGAAAGACATCGCAGATAAGTCTAAGGAAGGAAACGCTATTGTTCCGTGATCTGCCGGAGAACATTTTGGCGGCCCGGTATCATTCGCTGATTGCCGACCCGGACAGCATGCCCGGCGAACTGATAGTAACGGCGGTGACAAAAGACGGTGAGATTATGGCGGTAGAACATGAAAAATACCAGCTGTATGGGGTTCAATTTCATCCGGAATCGGTGATGACACCTGATGGCGAACAAATTATTAAGAACTTTTTGGAGGGAATTAAGCATGATTAAAGAAGCAATTTTACAACTGGCAGACAAAAAGAATTTAGCATATGATACGGCCAAAATGGTAATGGATGAGATTATGAGCGGGGCGGCTACGCCGGTGCAGATGAGCTCCTATCTGACAGCCCTGTCATTAAAGGGCGAAACCATTGATGAGATTACCGCTTCGGCGGCCGGGATGCGGGAGCATTGCATCCGCCTGCTGCACAACATGGATGTACTGGAAATTGTGGGCACTGGTGGTGACAAGTCCAACTCATTCAATATTTCCACTACCGCATCGTTGATTATTTCATCTGGCGGGGTGCCGGTTGCAAAGCACGGCAACCGTGCAGCTTCCAGTAAGTCTGGGGCAGCCGATGTCCTGGAAGCGCTGGGTGTCAATATCATGGTTTCACCGGAAAAGAGTGCCGAGATGCTGGAAAAAATAAATTTGTGCTTTTTGTTCGCTCAGAATTACCATATAGCCATGAAGTATGTGGCACCGGTGAGAAGTGAACTGGGTATCCGGACGGTATTTAATATCCTTGGGCCATTATCCAATCCGGCGGGAGCCAATATGGAAGTCATGGGTGTATACGAGGAAGCGCTGGTTGAGCCGCTGGCCCGTGTATTAGAGAAATTGGGCGTAAGAAATGCGATGGTGGTATATGGTCAGGATTCCTTAGATGAGATTTCCATCAGTTCACCGACCAGCATCTGCGAAATCCGCAATGGCAATTTCAATTCCTATGTCATTTGCCCGGAGGATTTTGGTTTTAAGACCTGTGCAAAAGAAGAACTAATCGGCGGCACACCGGAAGAGAATGCAGCCATTACCAAAGCCATCTTAAGCGGTGAAAAGAGTCCCCGCCGTGATGCCGCGGTGCTGAATGCGGCCGCCGGCCTGTACATTGCCGGAAAAGCGGCTGATCTGAAAGCGGGAGCTATAATGGCCGGGGAATTGCTGGACAGCGGTGCAGCCATGGAGCAGTTGAACACATTCATTCAGTATTCAAATGAGGATTAGAGGAAAGTGATGAATATTTTAGAAGAGATCGCGGGCAGGACCCGTGAGCGGATCGAAGAAGAGAAAAAGCGGAAATCCCTGGCGCAAATACGCCGGGAGGCTGTGTTGATGGGCGGTAATACCGGTTTTCCGTTCGAACGGGCATTGAAGGCGGAGGGAATATCATATATCTGCGAGGTAAAGAAAGCATCACCGTCAAAAGGAGTGATCGCAGCAGAGTTCCCCTATCTGGAGATCGCCCGGTCTTATGAGGAGGCCGGAGCGGCGGCTATATCCTGCCTGACCGAACCATTTTATTTTCAGGGGCAGAATGATTATCTGCAGGAGATCGCCGGGACTGTAACCATACCAGTCCTGCGCAAAGACTTTGTCGTTGATCCATACATGATATACGAGGCAAAGATATTAGGGGCCAGTGCAGTACTGTTGATCTGTGCGATTCTGACTGATGAAGAACTGGAAGCATACTTTCGGTTGGCGGATATGCTAGGAATGTCGGCTTTGGTGGAAGCTCATACCGGAGAGGAAGTGAAACGGGCAGTAAACTGCGGTGCCCGGATCATCGGTGTGAATAACCGTGATCTGAAGACCTTTGAAGTTGATATTACAACCAGCATACGCCTGCGTCCGCTGATACCGGCAGAGTGTATCTATGTTTCTGAGAGTGGTATTGCAACACCGGAAGACATTGCCCGGCTTGCGGACAGCGGAACCGATGCGGTGCTGATCGGTGAAACGCTGATGCGCTCGAAAGACAAAGCGGCGATGCTGAAGGCTCTGAGCAGCCGGTGCAGGAAGGAGAAGTAAATGACAGGAGTCAAAATCTGCGGTCTGACCCGGCCGGATGATATTGCTGCGGTGAACCAAGTAAAGCCTGATTATATTGGATTTGTGTTCTTCCCCGGGAGTAAACGTTATATTTCGCCGTCAGCTGCTGAGGAGCTAAAGAAACAGTTATCACCGGATATTAAAGCAGTTGGAGTATTTGTCAATGAAGATGCAAAACAGGTGAAAAAATTGCTGAAAAAAGGTATTATTGATATAGCGCAGCTGCATGGTCAGGAAGACGAATTATATATACGGAAATTAAAGGCTGCAGGCAATAAACCGGTAGTAAAGGCGGTATCGGTACAAAGTGAAGACGATATTCTGGTCTGGGAGCAGTCAGAGGCCGATTATCTGCTGTTAGACAATGGTGCCGGAGGGACCGGGGAGCAATTTGACTGGTCGCTGATCCCGTCCATCTCTAAACCATGGTTTCTGGCCGGCGGACTGCATGAAGGCAATATCGATGAGGCACTTGGGAGAGGGGCGCATGCTCTGGATATTTCCAGCGGCGTAGAAACGGATGGAATAAAGGATCCGGTCAAGATTAGAAATCTGGTATCGCGAATCCGCGCATTTGAAAACTAAATTGTTTATCATGAAAAGGAGGAGATATTATGGAAAAGGGACGCTTTGGCATCCATGGCGGTCAGTATATACCGGAAACATTGATGAACGCCATTATCGAGCTGGAAGAAGCTTATAACCACTACAAAAACGATCCTGAATTTAACCGGGAGCTGGCCGACCTGCTGAATAATTATGCCGGTCGCCCGTCACACCTTTATTATGCGGCGCATATGACGGAAGACCTGGGCGGAGCAAAAATATATTTAAAACGTGAGGATTTGAATCACACCGGCTCGCATAAGATTAACAATGTACTGGGCCAGATGCTGCTGGCCAAGAAAATGGGCAAGACCCGCATCATCGCTGAAACCGGTGCCGGACAACACGGAGTTGCGACGGCGACAGCGGCGGCGTTAATGGGGATGGATTGCGTGGTTTATATGGGAAAAGAGGACACCGAGCGGCAGGCGCTGAATGTGTACCGCATGAAGCTGCTTGGAACCGAAGTGAGGGCGGTTTCGAATGGCACCGGGACACTTAAGGATGCCGTGTCGGAGACCTTCCGTGAATGGACTAACCGTATTGATGATACCCATTACATCATCGGTTCTACCATGGGACCGCATCCGTTTCCGGAGATGGTGCGTGATTTTCAGGCGGTCATATCTAAGGAAATTAAAGAACAGATACTGGAGTGGGAAGGAAAGCTGCCGGCTGCCGTTCTGGCGTGTGTCGGCGGCGGATCAAATGCTATCGGTGCATTTTATAATTTCATAGAAGATAAAGATGTACGCCTGATCGGCTGTGAAGGTGCCGGCAGAGGAATTAATACCGCTGAGACGGCAGCAACCATCAGTACCGGGAAACCCGGCATCTTCCACGGGATGAAATCTTATTTCTGCCAGGATGAGTATGGTCAGATCGCACCGGTTTATTCTATTTCCGCGGGTCTGGATTATCCCGGCATCGGGCCGGAGCATTCCTGGCTGTATGACAGTAAACGGGCGGAATATGTACCGGTAACCGATGAGGAAGCAGTGGCTGCATTTGAGTATCTGTCCCGTATTGAAGGAATCATTCCGGCGATCGAAAGCGCACATGCCATTGCCCATGCGCTGAAAATCGTACCGGCAATGTCAAAAGACCAGATTGTTGTCATTAATTTATCCGGGCGAGGAGATAAAGATTGTGCCGCAATCGCCCGTTACAGAGGGGAGGATATCCATGAGTAATATAAAGCGTGCATTTACAGATGGAAAGGCATTTATACCGTTTATCACCTGTGGGGATCCATCACTGGAGATTACCGAGCAGCTGGTATATGCGATGGAAGAAGCGGGTGCCGATCTGATTGAACTGGGCATTCCCTTTTCCGATCCGACGGCAGAGGGACCGGTGATCCAGGCGGCTAGTGAGCGGGCGCTGAAAGGCGGAGTCACAACCGATAATATATTTGATATGGTTGTCCGGATTCGGGAAAAGACCGATATTCCGCTGGCGTTTATGACCTATGCTAATGTGATTTTTTCTTATGGCAGCGGGCGTTTTATGGATAAAGCAAAGGCAGTGGGTATTGATGGCATTATTCTTCCGGATGTTCCATATGAAGAAAAGGGGGAATTTGATGCAATATGCCGAAGCCGAGGCATTGATTTCATATCTCTGATTGCACCGACTTCCCATGAACGCATCCGGATGATTGCCAGAGAAGCAGCCGGCTTTGTATATTGTGTGTCTTCACTCGGTGTGACCGGAGTCCGCAGTGAGATCACCACCGATTTAGGAGCGATGGTAAAAATGGTGAAAGCGGAGAAAGATATCCCATGTGCCATCGGCTTTGGCATTTCCGCCCCGGAACAGGCAGAAAAGATGGGCAAAGTATCCGATGGGATCATTGTCGGTTCGGCAATTGTAAAAATGTGTGCGCAATATGGCCCGGACTGCGTCCCGCATGTGGCTGAATATGTAAGATTGATGAAAGACGCGGTTAGTCGTAATAATTAGTGTTTTAATTGTGGGACGCCGCAGTGTGGAATGAGACGCTTTCGTATGAACTTAGGCAGCACCCCGGCAAACTCCCCCCCTCCAACTCTGACCGGTGCGCCCCTGGGTGTGGGATGGTGAGATGATTCACGCGAACCCGGGCAACGTATCTGACAAACTTCCGCTAACTCCGGCCACGACGCTCAGGAAAGCCTTCGCGCCGAGGTCTGCGTAAGCGGCGATTTTGTCAGATTCTAAAACCGCCCTCTGATTGTTTGCTTAGAATCATCTCACCATCCCACACCCAGGGGCGCACCGGTCAGAGTTGGAGGGGGGGAGTTTGCCGGGGTGCTGCCTAAGTTCATACGAAAGCGTCTCATTCCACACTGCGGCTATCCTCGGCATGTTGCACTGGCATTGATCGAGAGACTTATCACATTCACGAAATTAACAATGTTAGCAGTATAGCAGGAATAGATAAAGTCTTTATCATTCGGGGGGGATGTTATGGGGGAATAAACCAGCGGAAAAGGGCAGCGAAATATCTCTAAGTGTACCATCAGCAGGTGTTTTTAGTGACGGCGAGATCCACTGTTTACGAAGACTTGACGCGAAGGCTTTCCTGAGCGTCACTAGTCGGAGTTAACAGTTAGCTCGCCAGAACGTTACCTGCGTACACGTGAGATATTTCGCTGCCCTTTTCCGCACCCATTGCACAGATTCACATTTCTGCACATATACTAACATATAGTATTTTTGAGAATGGAGTGTATTTCAAATGCAGGAAAAGTTACCATATTATATGGCATATCCGGAGCCATTTTTATTTGATGATGATGGGCAGGATAACAGAGATATTGAATATCTGAAGAGTTTATATCCGAATACTGTTAAGATGATGATGATGTACGTAGAAGAGGAATGTGATCATCTGGAATATGAAGGAAGCATGATTTATGATGAATATCCGGATCAGCTGCAGCTTTATATGGTCAGTAACCGTATTTATGACCGGGTCATAAACCTCGATTACGATTATATGGACATGATGGGGCAGGAAGTGCAGGGACAGCAAAGGCGTGAAGAATGGGACCCGAGGAACCGCCGCAATCGCCAGGATGACCGGTTAAGAGATGTCATACAGATCCTGCTTTTTCAAGAGCTGATGAATAGAAGGAGGAGACACAGAAGGAACAATCGGAGATATTATTAATAACCAAAATGGCATCAATTTGACCAGCCTTTCACATTTATGATAAAATAGCGCATAGGATTTATCTGACGAGGAGGATACAAATGAAAAACATTATTCTTATCGGCATGCCGGCAGTCGGCAAGAGCACTGTCGGTGTGGTTGCCGCAAAAAGAATAGGGTATCAGTTTATCGATACCGATTTACTAATTCAGGAAAAAGAAAATAGATTACTCAAAGAGATCATTGCTGATGAAGGCATAGACGGTTTTTTGAAAATTGAAGACCGGATCAACAGCAGCATAAATGCGGAAAAAGCGGTCATATCTCCCGGAGGGAGCATCATATACTGTCAAAATGCAATGGAACATTTTGGAAAAATTGGAACCATAGTATATTTACAGGCATCCTTTGAAACAATAAGTAATAGACTTAATAATGCCAAAGGCCGCGGCGTAGTTTTAAAGGATGGGCAAACCCTCAAAGATCTATACGATGAACGTACGGTACTGTTTGAAAAATATGCGGACAAAATCGTTTGTCAGGACGGACTGGAACTGGAGCAAAGCGTTGAGACAGTACTGGAAGTAGTAGCCCCGAATTAAAAATGATTTTACAAATATTAAATTTGTGGTATAATACATCTAATGTATATTTAATGTTATGTAAAAAAATGAAATAAATTCGTGATATATGTAAAAAAATATAATAATATCTGAGGTGCAAAATGGAGCAATATATTATTAAAGGCGGGAATCCACTGGTGGGAGAAGTGGAGATCGGGGGAGCAAAGAATGCAGCTCTAGCTATTCTCGCGGCATCAATTATGACAGACGAAACAGTGACGATAGATAATATACCTGATGTGAATGACACCAATGTGATGCTGGAAGCAATGCATGGGATCGGAGCATCGATTCGGCGTGTTGACCGTCATATGGTTAAGATCAGCGGCAGTGCCGTATCAGACTTAAGTATTAATTACGATTATATAAAAAAGATACGTGCATCCTATTATTTGCTGGGTGCACTCCTTGGTAAATTTAAAAGAGCAGAAGTGGCTCTTCCCGGCGGATGTAATATCGGCAGCAGACCGATCGACCAGCATTTAAAAGGATTCCGTGCACTGGGTGCGGATGTTGAGATTGAGCACGGTAAGATTATTGCCGAGGCGGACCGTCTTATCGGTAAACCGATTTATTTTGACGTGGTCAGCGTCGGAGCCACCATTAACGTCATGATGGCAGCAGCATTAGCTGAAGGAACAACCATTTTGGAAAATGTTGCTAAAGAGCCTCACGTTGTTGATGTTGCCAACTTTCTGAACAGTATGGGAGCCAATATCCGCGGTGCCGGTACCGATGTGATTAAGATTAAAGGTGTATCCAGACTTCATAAAGCCGAGTATTCAATCATACCGGACCAGATTGAAGCCGGAACATTCATGTTCGCTGCAGCGGCGACTAAAGGAGATGTTACGGTGCTGAATGTTATTCCCAAACATTTGGAAGCAACCATTTCTAAACTGGCGGAAATCGGCTGTGAAGTGGAAGAATTTGATGATGCGGTTCGGGTCGTATCCAAAGGGCGCCTTAAGAATACTCATGTAAAGACACTGCCGTATCCTGGGTTCCCGACCGATATGCAGCCGCAGATCGGTGTGACTCTGGCCCTCAGTGAAGGAACCAGTACCATTGCAGAGAGTATTTTTGAGAATCGTTTTAAGTATTTGGACGAACTCACACGAATGGGTGCGAATGTTAAAATAGAAGGTAATTCCGCTACTATCGAAGGTGTAGAAAGATTTTCCGGCGCCCGGGTAAGCGCACCGGATCTCAGAGCGGGCGCGGCACTGGTTATCGCCGGTCTGGCAACCGATGGTATTACCATTGTTGATGACATCGTCTATATCCAGAGAGGATATGAAGCGTTTGATGAGAAGCTGAGAATGCTCGGTGCAGTCATCGAACAGGTATCAAGCGAGAAGGAAATCCAGAAATTTCAGTTTAAAGTGAGTTAATATTAAATATGTACAAATTAAAACCCTCACAAAACCAGAGAATGATAATTGTGAGGGCTTATTTGTATAATCCATCAGGCTTGATATGATTTTTTCTGTTTTAAAACAGCGAGGTCCTGATCTGCATGGTAAGAGCTGCGCACCAGTGGGCCGCTGGCAACACATGGGATGCCGAGATTAGCAGCAATTTCTTTATATTTTGCGAATTGATCAGGATGAACATATTCCTGAACCGGGTAATGTAAACGGGATGGCTGCAGATACTGACCAATGGTAACAATATCACAGCCGGACTCTTTAAGCGTCTTTAGCAGAGCGGCAACTTGTTCTTCCGATTCACCAAGACCCACCATAAAGCCAGATTTAACATAGGCCTCAGGCCGAAAGTTTGGTATTATTTTTAATAGCTCGATCGACCTTGAAAAGATTGCCTGAGGGCGTATGAAGGAATAAAAATCCGGTATTGTTTCAACATTGTGGTTGAGAATATCCGGTCCTGCATTCAGCACTGTCCGCAGTGCCGATTCGCTGCCTTGAAAATCAGGAATCAGCACTTCAATACTGATATCAGGAGCCAATTCTTTGACAGCATTTATAGTCGCGGCAAAATGTCCGGCTCCGCCGTCCGGCAGATCATCCCGGGTTACCGATGTGAGAACGACATGGTGCAGCCCCATTGATTTGGCAGCCAGGGCCACATTTTTCGGTTCGTCCGGATCCAACGGTTCGGGGCAAGCACTCGTCACCTTGCAGAAGGTACAATTTCTCGTACAGTTTTTTCCGAGAAGCATAAAAGTCGCGGTTCCTGAAGAGAAGCATTCACCCCGGTTGGGGCAGCCAGCCTGCTCGCATACGCTGTTGAGTCCATACGACTGCAAAGTGCGGTTGACCGTTTTACACTTACCTCTACCAATATCTACTTTCAGCCACTCTGGCTTTCTGATATGTTCTGATTGTTTCATTGCTATACCACCTTTCAAATAAATGCCGAAACCAATTCATCTAACGATATGTTCCTGAAATATTCCTGAATCGTAATCTTCTGAAGTGCCCCGCGAAGAGCCGCAGGATCGTATGAGACATCCTTTAGTACCTGCTCAACATCACTGATTTCTCCGTTACTGAAAAAGTCGCCGAATATCCCGGCCTGCCTGATTCTGCTTTCGCTTACATCAAAATAAGCTTCTACGATACCGCCGGCAAACTTTGTCTCTCTGTATATATTATACTGCGGACTCTTGCCGTATATCCATGCCGGCTGGCGGTATTTTTGCTTTGCAATTGCCGACACCTCATCCCATTCTTCACTTGAAAGGCGGTAAAGGCTGGAACCATCAATACTTTTCATTACGTTGTTAAACAGATAGGAGCGAAATTCTTCAATGTCCATCGGGAATTTCATATATTCGGCGATGTTAGTAACCCGGCTTTTAATCGAAGAAACACCCTTATCCCGCAATTTAATTTCGCGTGCTTTGAGTGCTCTGCCCAGCTCGGTTGTATCGGCCTGATACATTAGAGTTCCGTGGTGTAGTATTTTATTGCCGTATCGGCATTGTGCGTTGCCGGAGAATTTTTTCCCCCCGATGGTGAGATCATTTCGTCCCGAAAACTCAGCTTGAATGCCGAGGTCATGTAAGGCTCTGAGAATGGGGGCAGTAAACTTACGAAAATTGGCAAAGTCATGTTTGCTGTCACAGCTGATGAAAGTAAACATGATGTTCCCGGTATCCGTAAAAACGGTACCGCCGCCGGTGATGCGCCGGACAATTTTGATGCCTTGTTCTTGAGCAAATGGAATATTAATTTCACTGTAGACGTTTTGATTTTTCCCCAGTAGGATTGCTTTACCATTTCGCCATAGCATGAAGCAGTCTTCTTCGAAATGATCCATCAGCCATTCTTCCAGAGCGTGATTTTGATAAGGATCGGTGTTAGGGTTTTCAATAAACAACATAATGCATTCCTCCGTATGTAAAGAACTATGATTATATATTTTAGCATAGCAGTTCGAAATTATCATCCTAAAATGAAAAAGTACTTGTAAAAAATCAGTAATAGCGTATAATAAAAAAACACGGCACCCCCCGAAAAGGAAGGTGCCAACCCTGAGCGATTGATCGAACAATAAGAGTAGATCCGCTGTGCGGATTTTTTTTGATTTCATCAAGAAAGCTTTTTGGCTTTCTTGGGACAGGTCAGCAAATATATAAGTAAAAGCATTGAAGGAGAAAAAATATGGAAAAATTATTATTTACATCAGAATCGGTAACCGAAGGACATCCGGATAAGATGTGCGATCAGGTTTCCGATGCCATTCTTGATGAATTGATGCGTCAGGATCCAATGAGCAGGGTAGCCTGCGAGACCTGTACGACTACTGGTTTGGTGATGGTAATGGGTGAAATCACCACCAGCGCCTATGTGGATATTCAAAAAATTGTTAGAGAAACGGTACGGGAGATTGGCTACACCAGAGCAAAATATGGCTTTGATGCCGATACCTGCGGAGTAATCACCGCAATTGATGAGCAGTCGGCGGACATCGCCATGGGTGTGGACAAGGCTCTGGAAGCGAGGGAGCATAACATGTCGGAGGAGGAATTGGATGCGATTGGTGCAGGTGACCAGGGGATGATGTTCGGTTACGCCAGCGATGAGACTAAAGAGTATATGCCTTATCCGATTTCTTTGGCGCATAAGTTGACCAGGCAGCTGACCAAAGTCCGCAAGGATGATACGCTGCCGTACCTGCGTCCGGATGGGAAAGCTCAGGTAACAGTAGAATATGAAGAAAGCGGGAAGCCCTGTCGTCTGGAAGCGGTGGTATTATCCACCCAGCATGATCCGGATGTATCCCAGGAGCAGATTCATGAAGATATTAAAAAGCATGTAATGGGAGTTGTACTGCCTGCCGATATGATAGACCAGAATACCAAAATCTTCATCAATCCGACCGGGCGGTTTGTGATTGGCGGTCCGCAAGGTGACAGCGGGTTGACCGGCCGCAAGATCATTGTCGATACATATGGCGGCATGGCGCGGCACGGAGGCGGTTCATTCTCCGGCAAGGACTGTACTAAAGTAGACCGGTCAGCCGCTTATGCAGCCCGCTATGTGGCAAAGAACATCGTTGCCGCCGGATTGGCTGCAAAGTGTGAGATCCAGCTGTCATATGCTATTGGTGTAGCTTATCCGACCTCAATTACGGTGGATACCTTTGGAACCGGGAAGCTGGCAGATACAAGATTAGTAGAAATCATCCGCAGTCATTTTGACCTGCGTCCGGCCGGCATTATCAAAATGCTTGATCTGCGCCGTCCGGTGTATAAACAGACAGCGGCATACGGACATTTTGGCCGCAATGATCTGGATCTTTCATGGGAAAAGCTCGATAAAGCTGAGCAACTAAAACAGTATTTATCCGATGACTAATCTGCCCTAATAATGGGCGGCGGGATAAGGTCAGTTATGTCCCTGGATAAGTTCGGCTAAGTTCAGCGGCAGGTTTAAAACCCCCCGCTGAACAAGTCTCACTTTATAAATATTTTAGAATAATTTATGGGCGTTTTCCTAAAAACGTCCATTTTCGTGGTATAATATGAACACTTAATGGGGTATTATACGAGCTTGGTATTAATTTTTGACGAGAGGGTGGAAGCGGTGAAATTAAAAACACGCCTGATTATTTCATTTATGACCATAATTATCCTGCCATTTGTAGTTGCCGGATTATTTGTATGGGGACTGGCAAAATATCAGATCAGCGTTATAGAGAATAAATATGGTGTGACCGGAACAGAGTACCGGAATTTTTTCCGGTCCGTAAATGTTTTGAATAACATGCCGGAAGTACACCAGTTTATCATCTATGCGATTATTGCCATTTTGCTGGTCCTGGCGCTGACCGCTGTGGGTATGTTGTTCTGGATCTACGGGGGGATTATCCGTCCGGTCGGAAAGATGCAGGAGGCGGCACAGGAAATCAAAGAAGGCAATCTGGATTTTGAGATTATGCCGGAGAAAGATGATGAGCTGGGACATCTCTGTGTTGATTTTGAGGATATGCGCAAGCGGCTTAAGGATAATGCCGAGGAAAAGCTGCAATATGACAAGCAGAGCAAAGAGCTGATTAGTAATATATCGCACGACCTGAAGACCCCGATCACAGCTATTAAAGGTTATGTAGAAGGGATTATGGACGGTGTGGCTGACACGCCGGAAAAGATGGACAAGTACATCAGAACCATCTATAATAAAGCTAACGAAATGGACCGCCTCATAAATGAGCTGACCTTTTATTCGAAAATTGATACCAGCAGGATTCCCTATAATTTCAGTTCGCTGTCGGTGAAAGACTTCTTTAATGACTGTGCTGAGGAATTGTCACTGGACATGGTTGGAAAGAATGTTGATTTTGGTTATTTCAACTATATTGAAGGAAATCCCAAGATCATTGCCGATCCGGAGCAACTCCGGCGGGTGATCAATAATATTGTTTCCAATTCGCTTAAATATATGGATAAAAAACGGGGCATCATTAATTTAAGGATTCGTGATGTGGGTGATTTTATCCAGGTCGAGATAGAAGATAACGGCAAAGGGATCGCGTCAAAAGACCTGGCCAATGTATTTGACCGGTTTTACCGTACCGATGCTTCCAGGAATTCATCTCAGGGGGGCAGTGGAATCGGGTTGTCTATCGTTAAGAAGATTATCGAAGAGCATGGCGGAAATATCTGGGCGACCAGTAAAGACGGAGAAGGCACAACATTGTATTTTGTGCTTAGAAAATATCAGGAGGTACCAACAAGTGAGTAAGATATTAATAGTAGAGGATGAAGTTACCATTGCGGAGCTGGAAAAGGATTACCTGGAACTCAGCGGCTTCGGCGTGGAGGTGGCAAATGATGGTGAGACCGGTTTGCAGAAGGCCTTAAGTGAAGATTATGACCTGCTGATCCTCGACCTCATGCTTCCCGGTGTGGATGGATTTGAAATATGCCGGCAGGTGCGGGATCAGAAGAATACACCGATCATCATGGTATCAGCGAAGAAAGATGATATCGATAAGATCCGGGGATTAGGTTTAGGTGCCGATGATTACATGACCAAGCCGTTCAGCCCTAGTGAGCTGGTTGCCCGGGTGAAAGCCCATCTGGCCCGGTACGAACGCCTGATCGGCAGCACGGCAGAAGAAAATAAAGTGATTGAGATTAGGGGGCTTAAGATTGATACGACGGCCAGAAGAGTGTGGGTTAATGGTGAAGAGAGGACCTTTACCACCAAAGAGTTTGACCTGCTCACTTTTTTGGCGAGCCACCCTAACCGTGTATATACGAAAGATGATTTGTTTCGTGAGATCTGGGATATGGAGTCGATCGGAGATATTGCGACCGTAACGGTCCATATCAAGAAGATTCGGGAAAAGGTCGAATATGATACCTCCAACCCGCAGTATATTGAAACAATCTGGGGTGTGGGCTACCGCTTCAAAGTGTAATCTTAGGCAGAAATTCATTAAGAAATAAGAGGAGCAGGTATGATTACGAGTACCGCAAATGCAAAGGTGAAGCAGTTGGTCCAGCTGCAGAAAAAGAGCCGCAGCCGGAGAGAGCAGGGCGTCTTTATCATCGAAGGGAGCCGCATGTTCAGTGAGGCTCCCCGTGAGCGGATTGCTGAAGTGTATGTATCTGAAGGATATTACCATGAACATGGGGAAGCAGCTCTGAATGGTCTGAAGACGGAAGTGCTGGCTGACCATGTATTTTCTCATGTATCGGACACCAAAGCACCGCAGGGGATCCTGTGTGTGGTGAAGATGGCAGAAAGTCCTTCCCCGGCGTTGGTGAGCAGTCGGAATCCGTTTTTATTGATCTTAGATCATCTCCAGGACCCGGGGAATCTGGGGACCATCTTCCGGACGGCAGAAGCGGCAGGAGTGACCGGCATTATCATGAGCAGGGATTGCGTCGATATCTATAATCCGAAGGTAATCCGGTCGACGATGGGGTCCATATACCGTATGCCATTTGTATATACAGATGATCTGGAAGCCGAGAGTAAGCGGCTAAAAGCAGCCGGCGTCGGTATTTATGCTGCTCAGATGGAGGGGAAGAGCAGTTATGATCAGGAGGATTACGGAAAGAAAACAGCATTTATGCTGGGTAACGAAGGAAATGGTCTGCGTCGGGAAATTGCCGAGCTTGCGGATACCTATATCCGGATTCCGATGCAGGGAGAAGTGGAATCGCTTAATGTAGCAGTGGCCGGAGCAGTGTTGATGTTCGAGGCTGCGCGGCAGAGAAGAAGGAAGTGATAAGCATGAAACCGATCATAGATATGTCGAAAGAGTATGGCCTGGTATTAGAAGGCGGAGGTGCCAGAGGGGCATACCAGATTGGGGCGTGGAAGGCGCTCGTGGAAGCCGGGGTGAAGATAATTGCTGTAGCCGGTACGTCGGTGGGAGCCCTAAATGGTGCGCTGATATGTATGAATGATATTGAACTGGCTGAGAAGATCTGGAGTGAATTAGCTTCATCCGACATCATGGACGTAGATGATGACTGGATGGAGCGTTTCTTTAACCGGGAGACCAGCTTCAAAGAAGTTGTGCAGGAACTAAAGCGCCTTATTACGGAGGGAGGCATTGATGTCACACCGCTTAAACAGCTTATCTGGGATGTGATAGATGAGGATCGGATCAGGAGATCCAATATTGATTTTTACCTGCTGACCTATTCAAAGACCGATCGGAAAGAACTGGATCTGAGCATTGAAGATATCCCGCCGGGATTATTGCCGGACTATTTATTAGCCAGTGCATACCTCTGGGGCTTCAAGAATGAATCTTTGCACGGGAAAAAATACATGGACGGCGGCATTTTCAATAATGTACCTCTGAATTCACTGGTGAACCGGGGGTATGAGCACATCATCTCGATCCGCATCTACGGACCGGGAAGAGAGCCGAAGGTAAAGCTGTCGGAGAGCACGGTGCTCTATGAGATCACGCCCCGGGTTAATCTGGGAAGTATTTTGGAGTTCAGGGCGAAGCGAAGCCAACAGAATATAAAAATAGGTTATTATGATGCAAAAAGATTGCTGTATGGTCTAATCGGGCAAATTTATTATATTGAACAAACCCGTGAAGAATGGTATTATGAAGAGAAAATAAGCACACTGACCGAGCTGGAAAAAGCAGAGATCGCATTTGTTCTGAAATTACCGCTGGGATATCCCCCGCAGGAACTTTATCTGGCTATGCTGGAAGCAAGTGCAAAGCAGCTTCGGCTTCCAAAGTATGCGATTTATAAAGAGAGAGAGCTGGAGGAGATTGTGCGGCGAAGATATGCACTATGTGCAGTGAAGGACGAACTGCCGGATTTTGTGCACCGCTTCATGCAGCTCGGAAAGGAAATCAGCATGAATTTAAAAGGACGCAGTTTTTTGACACTGAAGGATTACTCACCGGAGGAGATATTGTATCTTGTCAATCTGGCGGAAGAATTGAAAGCAAAGAAAAAGCAGGGGATTATAGGCAGTAGTCTGGCCGGGAAAAATATCGGCTTGATCTTTGAGAAGCCTTCCACCAGAACCCGCTGTGCTTTTACCGTTGCGGCTAATGATGAAGGAGGATTCCCGACTTATCTTGCCGGGAACGAGATTCAGCTGGGGCATAAAGAGAGTATTGAAGATACTGCAAGGGTGTTGGGACGGATGTTTGACGGCCTGGAGTTTCGTGGTTTCCGCCATGATTATGTGGAAGCGCTGGCCAGATACAGCGGTGTCCCGGTGTGGAACGGACTGACCGATGACTACCATCCGACCCAGTGTCTGGCAACCTTGCTGACGATAAAGGAGCATTTGGGAAGACTGGATAATGTAAAGGTGGTCTATCTTGGTGATGGCCGCAATAATGTTGCCAACAGTCTGATGATCGGCTGTATCAAGGTGGGTATCGATGTTGTCATCTGTGGTCCGAAAGAACTGTGGCCGGCAGAAGAACTGTTGGAAACCTGCCGCAAATATGCGAAAGATTCCGGTGCCGATCTGGAAATTACGGAGGATCTGGACGGCGTAAAAGGTGCCGATGTACTATATACCGATGTATGGACTTCAATGGGCGAAGAGTCTAAGGAACAGGAACGGATCAATCTGCTGAAAGATTATCAGGTCAATGCCGGACTGATGAAGCGGACCGGGAAAGCGGATACCATTTTTACCCACTGTCTGCCGGCGGTAAAGGGCAAAGAAGTGACCGGGGACGTCTTTGAAAGCGATGCGTCGGTGGTGTTTGATGAGGCAGAGAACCGTCTGCATACTATTAAAGCGGTGATGGTGGCGACGCTGGGAGAGGAATAGTTTGAAAGCGGAGATTTTGAAAAAACTGCGGGAAAGCAAAGAATATATTTCCGGGCAGCAGTTGTGCGAGGAATTTGGAGTCTCCCGCACAGCGGTCTGGAAGATCGTCAACCAGCTTAAGGAAGAGGGCTATCAGGTCGAGGCGGTGCGCAACAAAGGGTATCGCATTGCCGCCTGTCCGGACGTTATGACTAAAGATGCGGTGGGCAGTATGCTCAACACCTGCTGGGCAGGCAAACCGATCGTTTATTTTGAAGAGACCGATTCCACTAACAACCAGGCGAAAAAGCTGGGCGAGCAGGGCCGGGAACACGGTACATTAGTGATTGCCGAAACGCAGACCAGCGGAAAAGGACGCCGCGGCCGCAGCTGGGTATCTCCGGCGCAGGGGAACATTTACATGACCATCCTGCTGAAACCGGATATAGAGCCGGCCCAGGCACCGATGATGACGTTGGTAATGGCACATAGTGCCGCCCTGGCAATACGTGAGACCACGGGATTGGAAGCGCAGATCAAGTGGCCGAATGATGTCGTCGTAGAGCGGAAAAAGGTATGCGGGATATTGACCGAAATGAGTGCCGAGATCGATTACGTGAATCATGTTGTGATCGGCATCGGTATTAATACCAATATGCCTGAGATTCCGAAAGAGCTGCAGGCCAAAGCGACAACGCTGGCAAAGGAAAAAGGCCGGCCGGTCGAGCGGGCCCGGCTGGCGGCGGCAGTAATCAACCGGTTTGAGAAAGATTACGATATATATATGGAAAGTAAAGATTTGAGCAATTTTAAAGATAGTTATAATCAGATGCTTGTTAATGCGGGCAGAGAAGTAAGCATTCAGGAAGCGGGCCGGGAATATTGCGGACAGGCTTTGGGTATCAATGACAGCGGTGAACTTCTGGTGAAGAAAGAAGATGGCAGCATCAGGCAGATATTTGCGGGGGAAGTATCGGTCCGCGGCATCTATGGCTACGTATAGGAGAAGGAATAGTGTCAGACAGAATCGTATTGTGCGGAGCGAATTCGTATGAAGAAAAGTATTATTTAAATCCGGATTTTAATAATCTGCCGGATCATATTAAGGATGAACTCAAGATCATGTGTGTGTTATATACCCACGAAGTAGGCGGAATATTGACGCTGGTGTATGAGGAAGACGGCACATTGGCTTTTGATGTAACAGCCGCGGAGGGCGATCCGATGTTTGACGAGATCGGCAGCCGGCTTAAGATTAAGGAGCTGCAGCAGACCAAAGATGAGCTGCTGCTGTCTTTACAATTATACTATAGAGTATTCTATTTAGGGGAGGACGTATAATGCTGCTGGCGATTGATGTAGGGAATACCAATATTACGATCGGTATATTTGATGGCGAAGAACTTCTTGGAACCTTTCGTCTGACTACCAGTCAGATACGGACGTCGGATGAATATGGAATTGCCTTGTGTGAACTGATAGAACGAAGAGGTGTTGTACCGACTGAAATCAATGCGGTGATTATTTCATCGGTAGTTCCGGACCTGATGCACTCCCTTGGAAGTGCGGTGATTAAATATTTTGGCATTAGGCCGCTGGTGGTATCATCGGGAATTAAAACAGGAATCCGTATTGCCACCGACAATCCCCGCCAGGTGGGACCGGACCGGATCGTCAATCTGGTGGCGGCGCATGAGTTATACGGCGGGTCGGTGCTGATCATGGATTTTGGCACTGCCACTACGTATGATCTGCTGGAAGCCGACGGCACTTTCCGCTATGGTGTGACAGCTCCGGGAATCCGGCTGAGTGCCCGGGCATTGTGGTCGGGTGCGGCAATGCTGCCGGAGATTGAGATCAGACGACCCGATTCGATTCTTGCCAAAGAAACGGAATCCAGTATGCAGGCGGGGCTGGTGTATGGTTATATCGGTCAGACCGAATATATCGTTAAGCGAATGAAAGAGGAAGCCGGATTGACCGATGCAACCGTAGTAGCGACCGGCGGGTTGGGCAAGATCATCGTCGAAGGGACTGACTGCATTGATGTGTATAATCCCATGCTGACCCTTCAGGGTCTGCGCTTTATATATATGAAGAATAAGAGGTAAGACGGTAAGATGGAGAAGTTGACAATTGGCAGTGCCAGACTGGACAATACCTATATATTAGCACCGATGGCAGGAGTGACCGACCTGCCTTTTCGCTTGCTCTGCAAAGAGCAGGGAGCGGGACTGGTATGTATGGAGATGGTCAGTGCTAAGGCCATCCAGTACCGGAACCGGAATACTAAGGAGCTGCTCAGGATAAATCCGGCTGAATGTCCGGTATCATTGCAGTTGTTTGGCTCCGATCCGGATACCATTAGTGAGATTGCCAGGCGGATTGAAGAGCTTCCGTTTGCTATCCTGGATATCAATATGGGATGCCCGGTGCCGAAGATTGTGAAAAACGGTGAAGGTTCTGCACTAATGAAAAATCCACAGCTGGTTTATGAAATCGTGAGAAAAACGGTAAAAGCAATTGCTAAGCCGGTCACTGTAAAAATCCGCAAAGGATTTGACGACAGTCAGGTCAATGCCGTGGAAATCGCCAGAATCATCGAGGAAGCCGGAGCAGCTGCGGTTGTGGTACACGGCCGGACCCGGGAGCAATATTATTCGGGGGAAGCAGATTGGGAAATCATCCGGCAGGTCAAAGAAGCAGTGAAGATTCCGGTCATCGGTAACGGTGATGTGGCTTCGGGAGCAGATGCTGCGGCGATGAAGGAACAGACCGGATGCGATGGTATCATGATCGGCCGGGCGGTTGAAGGTAATCCGTGGATATTTGCTGAGCTGATTGAATATGAAAAGACCGGAAAGGTTCTGCCGCGGCCGGAGCTGAGCGAGCGAAAAGAGATGATGCTGCGCCATGCAAAGATGCTGATCGGACATAAAGGAGAGTATCTCGGTATCCGGGAGATGCGTAAGCATGTGTCCTGGTATACCAGAGGGTTGAATAATTCAGCCAGGCTCCGCGGTGAGATTAATACGGTGGAGTCTTATGAAGAACTAGAAAAATTATTATCAGAAAAGCTGCAATAAAATTTGGCTGTCTTACATATACTTAACAAATGTCCCGGGAACTTTCACAAGTTCTGGTTATTTTCTTGACATTGCCCCGGCAATTAGGTATAATGTTGAAATTGTGAAACATGGGATATAGCAAGGCTTGTGAACCTTGTACTAATATGCGGTAATACACTATTTTTAAGGAGGAAGCGTAGAGAAAGATGGAAGAGAAGAAAACAATACTTACTTATGCCGGACTTAAATCATTGGAGGAAGAGCTGGAAAATCTGAAAGTGGTAAAACGTAAGGAAGTGGCGGGAAAGATCAAAGAAGCCAGAGAACAGGGAGATTTATCGGAAAATGCGGAATATGATGCAGCCAAAGATGAGCAGCGGGATATTGAAGCGCGGATTGATGAATTGGAGAAAATTCTTAAGAATGCTGAAGTTGTAGTGGAAGATGAAGTGGATCTGGAGAAGATTAATATCGGATGTACGGTGCTGGTGTACGATAAAGAATTTGATGAAGAGACCCAGTTCAAGATCGTTGGTTCTACTGAAGCGAACAGTCTTCGGGGTAAGATTTCTAATGAATCACCGGTAGGAAAAGCGCTTCTCGGCCGTAAAATTGGTGATGAAGTAGAAATAGAAACCCAGGCAGGAGTTATGGAATATAAAGTATTAAATATAGACCGTTCTGTTGAAGTATAAGGAGTGAGAAAAAGTGTCGGAACAACAAAAGAATGTCCAAGAACCGGATTTGAATCAACTGCTTAAGGTACGCCGCGAGAAACTGGCAGACCTGCAGAACGATGGCAGGGACCCATTTGTGATCACGAAATATGACGCAACCCATCATAGTGCTGATGTGAAAGAAAAATTCACTGAGCTGGAAGGCCAGAATGTAAGTCTGGCAGGCCGTATTATGTCCAAACGAGTAATGGGTAAAGCATCATTCTGCAATATCCAGGATTTAAAAGGGAATATTCAGTCTTATGTAGCGCGTGACAGTATAGGGGAAGAAGAATATAAAGCTTTTAAGAAAATGGATATCGGCGACATTGTCGGACTAAAAGGTGAAGTGTTTAAGACCAGAACCGGTGAAATATCGATTCATGCAGCAGAAGTTACGCTGCTATCAAAGAGTCTGCAGATCCTTCCGGAGAAATTCCATGGCCTGACCAATACCGATCTGCGCTATCGTCAGAGATATGTCGATCTGATCATGAATCCGGAAGTAAAGGATACCTTTATCAAGCGTTCGCAGATTATCAAGGCAGTCCGTAATTTCCTTGATGACGAAGGATTTATGGAGGTGGAGACACCGATGCTGACGGCGAATGCCGGCGGTGCGTCAGCAAGACCGTTTGAAACCCACTTTAATGCATTGGACGAGGATCTGAAGCTGCGCATTTCGCTGGAGCTCTATCTGAAGAGACTGATCGTCGGCGGGATGGAACGGGTCTATGAGATTGGACGAGTATTCCGTAATGAAGGTCTGGACACCAGACATAATCCGGAATTTACTTTGATGGAATTATACCAGGCTTATACCGATTATCATGGCATGATGAATCTGACTGAAAATATGTACCGCTATGTGGCGCAGGAAGTTCTGGGCACTACTACAATTACTTATAATGGCACCCAGATGGATCTGGGTAAGCCGTTTGAACGGATTACCATGCTGGAAGCCGTGAAGAAATATACCGGGATTGATTTTAATGAGATTAAAACCACTGAAGAAGCAAAAGCACTGGCTAAAGATAAAGGCATCGAATTTGAGGATCGTCATAAGAAGGGTGATATCCTCAGTCTCTTCTTTGAAGAGTATGCGGAGAAGCATCTGATCCAGCCGACTTTCGTCATGGATCATCCAATCGAAATTTCGCCGCTGACCAAGAAAAAACCGGAGAATCCGGAGTATACCGAGCGTTTTGAGTTCTTTATGAATGGCTGGGAGATGGCAAATGCTTATTCCGAACTGAACGATCCAATCGACCAGAGAGATCGGTTTAAAGCCCAGGAAGAACTGCTGGCCCAGGGTGATGAGGAAGCCAACCGGACTGATGAAGACTTCTTGAATGCACTGATGGTTGGGATGCCCCCGACCGGCGGGATTGGCTTTGGGATTGACCGGATGGTGATGCTGCTGACCGATTCGGCGGCGATCAGGGATGTGTTATTGTTCCCGACGATGAAGCGGTTGGGCAACGACTAACCCGGGAAAACCAGTAAAATCAAGGGTTTTGAGCGTATGAGGTACAGGAAAATTTACGCCAATACACCAATTTTACACCAATCTATGTAAGAAAATATGCAAGAAATGCACCGGTACATCCAACTAAAACAAAATATTAGCTCAAAAGGCATTAAAGGCAGTTTCTTAAAAGAGACTGTCTTTTTCTTTTGGGATGCAGGATGGTGTATGGTTTGTCAAATAATTTGGAAGGGAGGGATTCTGATGAAATGTCTGCTCAAATACCAGTGGGTCAAATTGCCACGTGAGCTGCTTCTTACGAGGCGGAAAGGAATAATAGGGCACTGGGCCCGTCTGGCCTCTCAGGCCGCTTTTCGGAATGGCCAGGCAGAATACTGCGGATATGTCAACGAAGTCACCGCCGGCTCCTGGGCTGGCGGTATCGTTGGTTTAAAGAGCATTCTCGGACAAAAGAGCCGGGCAAAAACATTGGACATCATGAATGAACTTTCTTCCCTTGGGTATATTTCTTACCACCTCGACCCTGAGACAAAAAAGCTGACCTACAAAATTAACGATTGGGTTGTAAAGTGCTCCGGTGCAGATTGTGATAGTGGCACGGTATATACTACCGAGGGATATGGCTTTTTATGCCTCCCCCGTAATATTACCCAGAGGCTCGCAGAGCAGAACTATATATTTGAAGATGCGGACGCATGGCTGGACCTCTGGTGCCACACGGTATATCAGGATCCTCGCAATGCGTTTACATATATGGCACCGGCCGTTCAGTATGGACAGTACGGCGCCGCCCTTACACTTGAGAATCTGGGCCGCCGTTGGGGCTGGGAAAAAACAAAAGTGTGGCGATTCCTACAAAAACATGGGGATGCCTTCACGCTGCACAAGTTGCCCGGCTCTTTCGGATGTCTCATTTTC